>JGI24022J15233_10002906_pt1 | contig 16530 bp, 10 predicted proteins | sample Ectturendosymbi2_FD_15233 | JGI IMG/M metagenome (IMG submission 15233)
ACTTTTATTTGATTTAGTTTGCATACAGTTTGTCTTTTGACTTTCGAATGCTTTGTTTGAAGCTTTGGTCATTTTGTAAAAAACGTGTTATTTTGTTTGTCGCGTTTTTCGTGCTCGACTGGTTACAGTCTTTTTGTTGCCTTTGACCATGCTTGGGTTTGTCGTTAGATACTCGAGTTTTATTTTATGAAAAACAGCATTTAATATGTACAGACCAAAATGTGTCTGCTACACTACGTTGTCACCCTTTTCAGTGTGGTGTGGCATTGAAGGTATACCCTCAGAGGTCAAAATACTTGTCAAACGCACCTTTCTTTTTTTATGTTTCGGTCTGTTTATGCCTTAGTTTAGGCCTCTTTTGGCTGCCACGTGATGCTGTATTTTCTGTCTAGATCTCCTGGTCTTTGACTCATAATATTTAGCTTAGTTACAGACAAAGCATATTCTTAAATAAATAGCCCAAATTCGACTGTAAAAAACACCTGGCTGTCACTGCATACTTTAAACGTGGAAAATGGTTACAGTGAAAAACACTTAATAGAGCACCGATTAAAGGAGTAGGCTACAAACCACTTATTAGAGCAGCTTTTGAATATCCCGGAGAAGGTTAAACATTATTTTCTCCATTAACACTGAAGAAATATATGAAGTGATTGTAGATCTACCAATAAGTTTAAACCTACATTTTTATTTTACAAAACAGGCAGGTAGGCCTACTGTAATAGCCTCAAATCTCAAACACAAAATTTTTCCATTTTCCACCTTTTCACACTTTTTGCAATTTTAATTTGTTAGGCTATATCTCAGAAATTACAACACCAGTCTGTGAGATTGATGCCAGAATCCATGTTTCAGCAGTGTTTCATGATGCAATTTTCACCACAAGAACATCATGAGGCTTACTTCACTTGAATGAAATTGTCACTTCTGTTTGCAAATAGCTTAACTGTTAATAATTTTCTGTTACTCTTTAAGGAACCGTTATTTTTTCACACCTGAAGTAGTCATTCATAATTAAAACTGAGTTTATTTCAAACGTTTTCGCCAATCTCAGGTTGCCTATTTAATTACTACGAGAGAGAAATTGAACAACGCTATTAAAAAGCAGACTAAGCAGCACACATCTGCACTTACGAATTAAACGTTACCATCAGAAAAGTAGTAGTAAATTTGGAAATATCAACATTCAGCAACTATTGAAACGTATTTTACAGCAACTATTGAAACCTGACCTGCCAAATACGAAACGTTTTTATAAATGAAACAGAAAACTGTTCCCTCTACACTATAAGCAGCTCAGTGGCGTACAGAGGTCTGGTGATGCCCGGGGCAATTCCTTGATTGGATGCCCCCCTACCAAATTCTAGTATTGTGCTGCATGGCGGTCATTTTTACTGAATATACGCTGCTTGTGACGTCACAATATGACGTCATATTCAGGTTTGCAACCAACGTTTTGGCCAAGTTTGGTGACACAACATGGATATTTAGCGGCGCCGGAGCAGATGTAGGCAGGGGGACAGTAAAACATTTTAGGGCAATGGAAACTATGAAAAACAAACAAATCGTTACCAATAATGTTTGTTTCTGTTCATCAACAATGTTGACCTCAAAAATAATAACAGAAATTATAGAAAATCATTCTGAAATATCTGGGTGCTCGAAAAAGCTGCAATGACTATGTTTCAATTCGATCTTGGTAAACTACGAAATTACCTATGATACTGTTATGAAAAATAGTGGTGCTTGTTGGAGGTGGGGGTCAAGCGCACCCCCAAATGTTTTGATTTGCTGAAAATCTGGGAAACATCCCTGAAAATCCGCGTGAAAATGGCACCCAACCTTGCTTGACTTCAAAAAATGTTCCCCAAGGTTTGAAGAAAATTACATGAAGACCTATTTTGCAAATCACACCAAAAAAGGTCTTCATGATCTTTGTGGGAGAGAATTTGTAGGTAAAAGTTGCACAAAAAATGTTCGTGAAAGTTTGGGGAAATTCGGACAAAAATCCTTCGCCACACCAAAAATTTCCTTGCTCCTAAACCTATGATAAAAAGACACCTCCGCCCTCGTTGCTCCCCTTTTGAAAGAACAGAGGGATGAATGCCTCCGCCATGCTTCCAACTTCCTGCGTCCCTGTGCATATTAATCTACACGCACTCTCTTTACTCGTTGTTGTAGGGTACAATTTGTCACTGTAATGAACATAAATTATCAGCGGTCTCCTAAGACAGAGCCGTTCACAACTGCAAAAATATCCGGCAACGCGTTAAAACATGGGAAGTAGAACAAACTCAATGCTGCGTCAGCGCAGTTCACAACTGCAAAACACAAGGCTGCGCGCGAATGTCTCGTCGAATAGCAGTCGATCAGAAGGTATGTGGCTGGGATGACGGACACCCAGGTTTGACAGTTTGAAACTTGTAAATTACACAAGGATTGAATATGCGCATAAAGTACGCAAGAAAATTTTCGTTTTTTATTATGTTGCTGTTATATATACAATTACTAAGTAAAAAGAACAGATAATGGCTTTTGTGAGCCATTATGATCAATCCGCCTGAACTGCCAGTTGATGACGAAGCTCGAAACGAAGCACATATTGCAAGCACAGGTGTACGACTGTATTAGCACAAAAAACGAAACGGGAAGTCAGTCATGCATCATAAAATCAGCTAAATCAAGCACGTTGAAATTAGATACTTTTGAAATTTGACTCAGACATCAATTAAACGTTCATAAGTATCTTCAGCGTTAATATAATTGGACCCAAATAAAAAAATCACCCGCTTAGAAAGGCCCACTTAAACCAATAAAACCTACCAAAACCCACTCTTAACTTTTCCTTTGAAAATGTACTATGAAGTAAAAATTAAAATAAGCAGCACACTTGTAGAGTTAACTGCAAATTTTTTTGAATGAAATAAAACGAACAGCAACGAAATTTGAAGGACTTGTAAAAAAGAGAACAATAATTCGAACAGTTTGAGTAAATTCTACTGGCTATCTTCTTCAGCTCTGTAAATTCGGTATATTTTAATCATTTTTTCTGCCTGCTCTGCATCCAAGCTGTTTCTGATGTTGGACCACACCAAACCATACGTTGAAAAAATACACTATATACTGTAGATGCTGAACTAGCAGGGCATGTATATAAACTTGACGTGAAACTGCAGAGTTTGTGTGGAAGTGGCTTTTCTCTGTTTGCTGTGCGCATTTTTGCTAAGCTTTACTACTTTGAAGTGAATTGGCCAACAACACTTTGCGAAAACAAAGAGAGATGGGGTACATTTCTTTACCCTCAAATTAGAATGCCATAATAGAGTAGCTATAACAATTTATTATTGTGTGATTCTGCAAATGGTGATACTGCATAATGCAATAAAAACAATTCAGAGTAGGGCTTTTGTGTGTTTTTTGAAAAAAGAACAAAAGCCTGTTTCTTTAAAAAAAAACAAAAAACCCGAATTTAAAATAACAGGAGGGTTGGAATTTTTTGAAAAAAACGTTTTTTTCTCAACCCTGACTGTCTTTCAATCCTTTTTTGTGATTTTCCCTTGATCGCACGATCTGGAATAAATGACGTCACTATCAGTATAATTGGGCGTGCGCCGTGCACCTACAGTAAAAGACCATTATAATGAAGAAGCTGATAATTACTGGCATATGAATACGTAACAATTAGTGTTGACAACAAAACTAGTTTCGATAAATTAAATCCATTCAGCATGTGGTAGTAGACTTACAATAGGAAAAATCATCTAGTCACAGCATTTTAATTTTTGTAATGTCACTCTTTGGAGCCCCCTGCCTTGAATGCCCGGGGCCGTCGCCCCGTTTGCCCCCCACTCTGCACGCCACTGAAGCAGCGTCGTCCTTATTGGGAGGTCTGCAGCCTAGATGATCATTGGTCCTTCGCAGCCTCCAACTCCCTCATGCATTCTATACATCGATGTACTTGTAAGTCATTGTAGTTCTTCATTATAATAATTACCGGGGTTTTCCGGAAGGCCGCCCCGTCTTTAATCCGCCCATGGGCGCTTATTTTAGGATGGCGTTTATATGGTGCTAATATTTGAGTTGAATACTATTTGTACCTGTTCCCTTACACGGTAAGTCCAACGTTATGCAGAGTTTGAAAACTATTCAGATATTAGTGCCCACGCTCCAGACTGTATTGTGCGCCATTATGACATACAATGAAAAAAGCCATTATGACATGCAAGGTGATTCACAATGCTTTAGTGAATAAAATTCAGACACAAGCAATATGCAACTGCCGTATAACAGCCCGGGTGGTTATTTGGTCCACGTCTTATTTTCCCAATGTGTCTATTTTCCTATTAACGGCCCTGGGCGGCCTTCCGGAAAACCCCGGTATGATGGTGTCATTCATGCGTGTGTCTTAAAAGCTTGTATTTCGTCAGAGTGCAGTTAATGCATTAGCGCCATCAAGCGTATACTCTGTACTACCGCAATGTATATAATATATCCTCGTCTTCTTTCGTGTATTTGTGTTCTTCTTTTTACTGCGATGCATGTTTAAAGTCTAGCGTTTTGCGTGTGGGAGTGAAGACGTTACACAATACAATATATATATATATATATATATATATATTTTGTAAAAAATATCATTTAAGCAGCTCTGGATTTGGCGTCTATTCACTAGTCGTTGGGTAGTGTACTTGTAGTCATCTTTTACAAATTCGGGAAGTGATTTGCGCATATATTTAAATCTCATGGTGACTAACTGCAGTCGAGAACGGTCATTTTCTAAACTTAAGATGGTAGAATAAACAAAGGAGCACCATTGCACAAAACAAACTGAACAACATGATTCTAAAGAGTACTATAGAAGAGCATGAACTTCTAGGTGACACAGACCCAGTGCCGCATCAGCCCAACTCTCCCCTCCCCAAAATGCTCACAGGGGCCCCCTTAATGGTGATTTATAAAAAAATATGTCGACGTTACGCTACATCTCGGTGCCTAATAGCCTTCAAAACAAAATATCCTAATTGCAGACACAATATTGGCAGAACCAGGCCCGTAGCCAGGTTTTAAGGTTTCGGGAGGGAAAATACATTTTGAGGGGAGAGAGGTTTTTATTTTTCTGAGCACAATAAAATTTGGGAGGGGAACAAAAAAGATTTGGGGGTAACTTCTTCCGAATGCCCCCCGTGTCTGCGGGTCTGGGCAGAACCGTCCCCAGAAAGTCTTCCATTGGAAGCCTTCATGTTTGTGCAGGGGGGCTAGACATTCTGACAATTTATTTTTATTTCACAACATGAACAAGATTTGCAGATTGTGCAAATTATATATAAATATTTTACCGCAAATACCCATAATAGGCTCGTAGTTTCCAATTAACATTTTTGAACGAGTTTAACAAAAGGAATTGGGTCGTAAATCATCGTCATTTAATTGACGGCGATTACCGTATTTAGAGATGTCATAATGAAATGCAAATGTAAAAAAAATTGTAAGAAATCAGAATCAGTCCTATCGTTCAGTTATCAAAACATTATTACCGAAGGAGCAAACATGTGGCCGGTCAAAGCGTGTGCGCCGCCAAGAACGTTTTCTTTCAATAGCGCAAATTGATGAACTTTACCATGAGCTTAAGTGAAATATGCTTATAAAGCGCGCGCATTGGGCTTTTTACTGGCCGAAATACACATGTAGACCTATAAACCTTGCTGATGTCTGAACTGTTAATCTCCTGGTGCATGGCACATATTTAGATTAATAACATTTTGTATCTCAAATCGCCTACAAATGTTAACAAATATGGACTAAGGCCTACCTGCACGAAAAGGGTTAACTTCCATAATCCACTAACTGCATTAATCTGTTTTGGGACAACCCCAAAATAAACTCTTCTAACTATGCAATTAGCTCCATCTGGATGTCTGAACAACAGGCTGCGCAAATGTGCAACGTTGGTCATAAGCACCAAAGGTATCTTGCTGCTATGCAGTACAAAATAAGAGAAGACTACCTGGGCTAGACATAGTAGCCTACATTTTTTACAAAAATCACCACAGAAAACACGTTGATCAAGTGGAAGTCTGACTTCTGGACGTTTACAACTAGGCATGTATGCAACGCTGGATAAATGAACGCGAGGCCCATCAGGGCAAAGCCGTGACCGCGAAGCCCCCGAAACGCTTAGCGTAACTGTGCAAATGTGCAGTTCGCTCATGTCCGATTTTTGCCCGCAGAGGCAGGTTGCGAAACTGGCAAGCGGATTGTTCCTATCTTGGTCTTTATTGCGTAACAATAACACGGCAAAAATTCTTCCAATGTTTACTTCAAGTTATAGTAGCAGGCAGTGTTGCCAACTGGCATATTTTTAGGCCAAATTTTTGAAATTTGGCATATTTCGGAGGTGGTTGGCATAAATATTTTTGGTTTGGTATATTTATCAGATTCGGCATATTTTGGCATATTTTTGAGTAACCAATCATTTTTGACATATGCAAAATGTTGAACTAAATTCTTTCCGAAATTTCCAACACTTTTGTGAGTGGAAACATTCTTTTAAACTCCTCAGTCCTCTGTGCGTTATTTTCATAAAAAATCGTGTTTCCGATGATGTTTAACATACCGCATGTGGCAACCTAAAACTTCGAAACAAGTTGAACTTTCAATGTTAAATGCCATTTTGCGAGTTAGACACAACTTAATAGTGAAACAAATCTTTACTATGGTAAAGACTTGGTAGTGATCAAAAATGCTGGAAAATTTCATTGTTGGTATATACAAAGGTAAACGTTGAAGAAACAGTTGCAAGGTACTACAGTGTAATACTATATAATATTGCAAAATGTCATGGATGCATTTTTTGTTGTCAGATTTTGTGCCTCTACAACATACAACCTAGCATTAGTGGACTCCAGTGTATTCTGAATGTTTGTGGTGATTATGCACCTGAACACGAAATCGTGTTCAATTGCAACAAAACAACTGGTGTACTTTTTGTCCCAAAAGGTATGAACAACCTGTTCCAACCATCAAATGTTTTTCTGAATTGTGTACGTTACGTAGCCTATACAATTTTCTGACCAAGTCACATATCTTGGTGTATTGCCAAATGCCCCATTGAAGGATGATCATGCTATCCAAATTAGACATAGTGCAAGTGAAATCGCTGTACTGTGCAGGAAACAAGCTCAGATGCACCTTTTTTCAGTGCTCATCTGCAGTAAAAAACATTCTATTCCATGCCAATACTGTATATGCTGGCCAATTGTGGAGCAAATACACAGATACTAGTTTGAAACGGTTACGAATTGCCTACAACAATGTCTACCGAATTATGCAATACGTACTCAGAAATGTAAGTGTTCTCGCCCACACCAAGTTAACCTTAAGTCAGGACTTTGATGTCTTGTTTAGAAACAATGTATGTGGTTTTGTTAAACAATGTGCATCTTCATCTAATTTTTTTATCCGAATTTTTACATCTAATTTTATGCTCCATATGTCTAATGCTTTTTACAAGTATTCATTTTTCCATAATTATTAAACATTCCTGTATGACGGTGACCAACTGAAACAGTTGTTGGAATGTTGCTTTGGTGTATGCGTCTCAACAGTGTTGCCTTTGCGCAGCAACGAAAACCTGTGTGCTTCGCTTCGTGCCGCCTCAGGATTTCTATATTTTCTTGTGATTCTTCTATCACCTCCCTGCATGTCGAAGATGTGTGCAAAATGCTAACCGCTAAATCTTGCTCAAAATTTAGTGAAAACAAACGGTCATCAGCCTTGAAACTAAATGTCTCGCAAGAAAATTTGAAACCCTGTTGACGGTGTTTATCAACTAAAACGTACTCTGTAATTAATGCATTATAAATTTATAACTAACCATTTTTGTTATTTGATACCCTTGTCATATAGACCATGAATCTGAAGTAAATAAACAAATGAATAAATAGATGCCTTGTAGTGCTTTCGTTTTCCATGTGTACACTTAAGGTGTTATTCTAGCATTTTGTATGTCCAATGTGAATGTCCTCCTGTCTAATTCTGATGTCGCTATGTTGCAAGTCCCTGTCTTGTTAGCGACTGTTGAATTTGAACTCGTGTATACACTAGTATACGTGTATACAGCGAAACCTCGCTTTCTCAAAAGAACTGCATGTAATGGCTACCACTCACCAGTCAGTATTCCTGACATGAACGTAAAGTATCGCTCTATTAGTATAAACATGACAGCAGCATCAACCCAGCTCTAAAATTGCTTCGTAGTTCCTACTGTGGCCCTTTCCTTCTCTATGTATAGTGGGCAGCTGTGGTTCTAATTTTTCAATTATATTCTCTCAGTTGGTAGCTTTACTGTTTGTGGGCTTTATTTAATTGTATTTCATACTTCATGCATTTCGCAGAGCTGATGATGCCACCTTAGTAGGTGAAATATTTACTCTGTAACATCTTAGTGTCTGATTCTTTGCTGGGAAACGATTCTTTTCGATAGACAGCCTTAAATTGTGTTTACAGGGCTGCCAGATTGGCCATTTTTGAAATGCGCTGGCCATGAGAAAACATACTTGGCCATTTTATGAAATTTGGCCATTTGTTTCAGTTTTCACACTATAATGAAATTTTCAATAAATATTTTGTTTTTTTGCATTTTTTGGAGGGTCTTCATATCAGTGTTACAGAAACACCATGGTACTTCGACCTTGTATTGTTTTGAAGTGTGTAGTAATGATTTAACACTTGCAGCCAGCTGATTTTGTACAAATGTTTCAGTCAGTGACAGTTGTATGGATAGGATACCAGCGTTGTCATTGGATTGAAAAAGTTTTAATTTCAAAGTGTTTGACGCAAGTATGTCAGATTTGAAGCATTTGTTTGCAATAGTGTTTAATATATATGGTTGTCTATTGTAAAGAAAGACAAGTTGTAACGCGCAATTTTAAGTTCATGGCAAAAATTGGTCTATTAGAGTCAAAACTGCTTTTTTGGCCAAACAAGAGTTTTTCGACAAAAGTAGTGTAACTTTCAACCATATAGACAAAAATAGATTAACTTACAAGCCTTCGAAACACTTTGAGTCCCCTACGAATATATTAATTACCATAGTTAAAAGTCCCCTACGAATATATTAATTACCATAGTAATTTGGTCATTTTGGCCATACATTTTTCAAAAAACAATTATTTTGGTCATTTTTTATTAGAACTTTGGCCATAAGCTATGAAAAATATTTGGCAACCCTGTGTGTTTATATGAATCGTCGATTTAGGCAATTTTCCAGGTGTTTTTTGTTGCGAAAAAAATTTGGCATATTTTTGTCCTGTTTGGTATATTCTGAAACGCAATTTGGCATATTTTGTCATTGTGGACTTGGCAACACTTGTAGCAGGCGCTTTGCCGCATGTGACCAGGGCTCTCAGTGACGGTTTTTCCCACCGAGCCTTATTGTCTGGTGTGTTCTTTAGTCGACCTGTGTGTCTAGGTTCAATTATGAAACATCGCGTTAAATCTGCGTTTTTTGAAGTGAAAAACTCGTCAGCAACTTCAGTGTATTCAATAATATAAAGATAATGTTACATTACAGTAGCACTATAACTCTACATTACAATACAATAATATAAAGATAACTTTACATTACAACTTTACATTGGTTCCATTTGAACAAGAGCTGATGATGCCTGCTTCGTAAGCGAATTATATTGGCCTACTCTGTAAGATCTTAGTGTCGAATTCTTTGCTGAGAGAGGATTTCTTTCCATAGACAGTGTCTTTACATCACAGTGTTTACATGTGCACATCAGGTGAGAAAGTACGCATATCGGATGAAGCACAACGTGTTCAATCGGTTTCATATTCTCATATAAGATCATTGTCAGGGTAATATACAGTGGTGTATTAAGCGATGGTAAGTGAGGTGCTTGCCTCGGGCCCCCCTTTGCAACTGTAATGAGTAAAGTACCTTGCTTTGAAAGGGGCCCAACAGTAACTGTAATGTATAAGCAGGCTACGTTGCTGTCAAAGGGCTCCCCAACAGCAGTTGTAATGAGTGAACACAGTACCTTGCTTTCAAAGGTGCCTAAAGTAACTTTAATGCATAAGCACTTTTCTTTCTAAGCGCCCCCTAACTTCATTGATTTCTAGTGCTTCATATTTCAATTTGGGGAATCGAAGCTTTCTCTGGGGGCCTAAATGGTGACGGGACTGAATTTTGGGCCCCATGTAACAGCGTTCCCCCCCCAATTGGGGGTATGGAGTGCGGCTGATACGGCTCTGCATAGACCCTACCACCAGTATCATAAACAAACTCGCTAAGGAAAAATTTCAAAAATGCAATCTTAAACAGTTGGTTTGTTGCTTTTGACATTCGACTTCGAAACGTGTACTGTGTGACTACACAGTCTCAATATAGCAATGATCAATTTTGTTGATGAATCTGGAAGCATTAATTACTGTCTCTGCACTGTATTTGTGAGCTGTATAGTAATGCATTCCTTCTTGGTATAAAGATACGTTATGTAGTTTATGGTAAAAATGTTGTGTAGCCCATAACGTGCAACAGTTGCTATTTAGGACCAAGTGTTTCGTACTTAGGAAATTCAGTATGCTTAATGGTAGTCACATGGATGTCTACAGAATTTATGATTTAACAGTTGTTTACTTGTTGAAGTGTATTTTTAACTTGGGGCCCCGCGCTGTTATGATGCTACAGGCCCCACGCTACCTTAATCCGGCACTGAGTGGAGTTATGTCAAAAGTCGAGCATTCCAATGATGCTCATGCTGCAGAATAAAAGCGTATCCAAGTAAAACGTAATGAAGCCATTGTGATATTTTGTGAGTATCTTTTTCCCCGAACAGTAACAAGAAATTAGAAGAATTTAGATTTTTCTTGCGTATGTGATAAATTCATCGGGTTCAAACTGATGATAACGGACAAGTTCAAAATGTACCCTTTTTATTTTTATCGTTTTATTCATTCCGAGCTAGTCAGCTGTCAACCATGTCGTGGTCCTATACAAAATGAACGCTTTTGTATGCAGTTGCTTGTCTTCCTCGAAACGAGAACGAAATTCGGTTGCGTGGGTTGAAATGTGGTAAGCTTTGTACAGAACAGGAGAACTGCAATGGGCAAAGCGTGTGTAGATGCGACGGTCATTGTGGAAGAACTTGCATCGACCCAGGTAAAACATATGTTTTGGACATCGTTGCGTGTCGTTTCGCAGTTCTTGGAGGGATTAACTTGTCAATTTACATCCTTGTCTTTTAATTTTCTGTTTGTCTTTTCACGATGTTGGTGTGCGTGCGAACTTCGTCTATCGCATTTCCATTACTGCGATAAAAAAATATCAAGAAAAAAGTCTGTTCTTAAGAAAATGCACATTAGTTATGCACTTGTTTTTCTCAAAAATTTAACTAATATCTTTTGATGAGACTGTGACTCATAACATTTCTTTCTCGATGCGTCTAGCGAACTGCAATTATTGCCCTGATCTAAAAAGAAAACAAAAAGCTGGATGGAAGTGTATTTAAGAGTTGAAGGCATGCAATGATCCAAAAATGGTTTCACGTTTTGTTTTTTAAATCAAGGAACTGGCCCCCTTATCACTTGTTTTTCCCAGATGTCAGTTGCGGGCTTGCCGATAAAACGACCAATGCTGACATCAAGTACGACGGCGATGGATTTGGCAAAATCGCTCGTTACTCTTGTAGGGTCGGATATTTCATGGCAAGCGGAAACTCCTTCAAGACATGCACGGGTGGGGGAACATGGAGCGGAATCACACCTCAGTGCCAGCGTAAGTTACACTTTATCACCAGCGACTTATTTTTTTTCCACTCGTGTTTCAACAGCAAACAACCCGATTATGGGTGATAGCTCACCGTAACAAAATAGGATTTCGTATTTAAGAAGAAATCTTCTTGCACCATTTTTGTAGAATTATTTCACGAACGTAAGAAAATCACAATGGACAACGCTACTATATGCTATGACAGCATAACATACCACGCTTTTTATGGTTTCTCGTGTGTATTAGCAGTTTTTATTGTGGTGCTTACTAATATTCATTTTATGAAACGACATAGTTTATATTGCATCGATTGCGAAACCAAACTATTTCTTTTGTAAGTCGGGTATGATGTAAGTTACTTTCCTTTCAGCTATTGTCTGCGGCGACCCTCTTCCCGGAATGAAGAAGATGGCTGGAAAAATAATAAACTACCATCCCGGACCTTACATTCCTGGTCACAGACTTCTCTTTTCCTGCCCACCATCGCACATTCTGTTGGGTTCAAAAAACCGAACCTGCTTGCAGATCGGGGAATGGAGTGGAGTTGACACTGTTTGCGATGCGATAGGTAAACAAAGTTACGGACATTCAAGTAAAGTTACTAAAAAACTGATTTTGTTACATGGCCTTTTACACTGTGCAGAAATAAACATGTTATGTTGCGACTTCCAAAGTAACTAAAAAGCAATCATTAAATATTTCTTTTCAAAACCTGCAGTTTGTGCACGCAACTTTTTTAACACAATGAAAAATAACAATTAGGAAATTAAGAGAGCATGTTAGTGCTTAGGGTATGTCGCAATGCAATAAGATCTGTTTTGATTTGTAGGCCACTGAATTCCCGTAGCGTAAAAAAGCATGATTGTTTTCAGTCTGGTGTGGCGTAACCCTCCTTGCATACAACATATCTCTTCACCTTCTAGTATGTAAAAAAACTTGGATGCCATCCTTCAAAACCGCTTTATCACCCGCGATTTGGACGCCTTTATCACCCGCGATTTGGCCAAGTTCGGCAAGTCATACCTAGACAGGCGATTGAGCTAGAGAGCTATTCTAACCCTCTAAAGATGCGCAAGTTTATTAGATTCGATAAAAAAATTTTTGTAGCTTTTGGATTTTGAGTATTTTGAGGGTGAAGTCACAAAGAGGGTAATATTTTTTTTGTCCCACTTTATCGGGCCATGGGTTTCGACCCAATGGGCCAAATTTTTGACTTAAAATTTTTTGAAACTAGGCTAGAATCTGAGTCTTTGGAGCCCTTGATTGACTATCTAGCACTTTTGGGTCAAAAGTTATGGCCAAAAAACCTAAATTTTGACAAAAATATAGGAAGTTGCCTGATAAGGCAAATCTTTGTTCAACCACAACTCGCCAGCCGATTGAGCTTGAGAGGCATTCAAACCCTCTGAAGATGCGGGAAGTCATGCAGATTAGATTTTTAAAAATTGGATAGTTTTAGACTTTGTTTTTTTGTGAATGACGTCAAAAGTGGGAGAGCTCAGGCCTTTTGGCCCCTCTTATCGGGCTCTGGGCCCCAACCTCAAGGCGCAATGTTTTATTTATTTAAAAAAACTAGGCTAAAATTCGCATCTTTAGAGCCCTTGATTGGCCTTCTAGCGTTCGTGGTTGGGAAGTTATGGTCTGAACAACAAACAAAGAAAATTAATCACCTAGGAATTAATTAACTAATGATCGCATTTTTGGCATAGCTTGCACAAGACTAACCGGATTTTTTAAGGTTTGGCCAACTCTCTAAGCACAATCGCCTGGCGAGTTATAATAGAAAATATTGACCACTGTCTTGCGCCAAAATTTTGGCGCGCGCGGACTTAAAGGGATTTAAAGTAAGCATTAGTATTGAAATAACAAAAAGACGGCAGATATTAGCAGAAATGTGGTTAGTTTTCAAACTATTATTTCATTGATTGTTATCAACATTTAGTTACTATGCGTTTCGCATGTTTCTGGGGGCGATATGAAGGTGTGATTGCGACATACATAGCCTCTCCCCTTCAGGTGTAGTGATCGCCGCGAGGCCTCCTTTCCTCCAGGGTGAGTTACTTGCACTTTGGCCTCTCCTACACAAATGTGCCTGCAGCAGTGCCTTCCAGTGGCCCCTCATGTTATAACAGAACCTACTGTGGGTGCGACCAAGTCTCCAGTGGTATATCTGGAAACCGGCTTGACGGCATGCCGAGGTGGCAGCCCCACCAGCCATCTTATCCAGCGGAGGGTTAACAACCCACCCTAGAGAAATCCAAACCTGTTAAGAAACTGACCAGAATCAACCGGACTGACCCACAAAGACGGACCTCTGCCTGTCCCCGACCTGCGAATGGACACGGACCAACTCCTATGAATCTCAAACATAATGTTCGAATCGCCACATGGAATGTGCAAACATTATTACGCCCGGGATCTGCAATGCTCCTCTCGTATGAGCCATCACGATACAATACATCGATAGCCGGGCTATGCGAATCCAGATGGCCCGGAAGCGGAGAATGCTCTGCAGCAGACCACACATTTATTTGGATTGGTCCTACTGATGGTCGCGGCCTGTATGGTGTCGCTCTTGCTATGCCTCACCACACCCGTAATTCTCTTGTCAGCTGGAGCCCTGTGAGTGACCGGATACTGACAGCCCGTTTTCTCCACCGCCATGGCAAGATGACCATCATCGTCGCCTACGCGGATGTCACGGACGACCCCGCCAAAGACGCTTTTTTGACAAGCTTCATCAAGTTGTACAAAAGGCCCTACCGCACGACATAACCGTCATCCTAACCGATGCGAATGCAATAGTTTCATGCTCCTCCCGCAGCGATGAAACCAAGTCAGCAATTGGAACATCCTTTGTGGACTCATGTACCAACGACAACGGCAGACGTCTCCTTAATCTATGTGGTCTCAACGACCTTCCTATCGTTGACACCTGTGGTTTCCCAGGAAGAAAATTAATCAGTGGACGTGGTACAGTCCAGACGGAAGAACACGCAAGGCCTTGAACCATATCATTGTAAGCCGACGCTGGAGTTCATTTGTTACCAACGCCCGTGTCTACCGCGGCGCGCAGTTTGGCAATGCTGACCACCGTATGTTAGTGGGGACCTTCAAATTGAAATTAAAAAAACTCTCCCGACCAGCACAGAATTCACGGCCTCTTGGCTCGTGCCGGCTTGACGATCCTATAATCGCATCCGCTTATAAATGCTCCTTCTCTGACAAGTTCAACACCCTGACAAACGCAGTCCGACCTGACTGGAAACACTTCGCGGAAGAAGTCACTCAGCCGGTCGCGTGCACTGCTGGAACAATTAGACACCGACCCAAGAAACCCTGTATATCCAGTGACATCCTGAAGATTATTGATCAGCGTCGATCCGCTCATATCTCTGGAAACTTGGCCGAGTATCGCAGACTGAACCGAGAGCGTAACGCCGCCATCCGCAGTGATCGACGGAAATTCTGGAATGATCAGGCGGAACGTCTAGAAATGGCGGCCAAACCAACAACTTCTCCCAGGTTTTTTAAATTCTTCGGAGAGCAAGAGCTGGACACTTAATAAAGACGTTCCTAGTAAAGGATAGGGAAGGCCATATCACCAACAATGAGAGCGGCTGCATCTCTCGGTGGATGGAACATCCAGTAGCCGTGGATGAGGTAAAAAAGGCTGTGCAACTGCTGAAAAATAACCAAGGCCAGGGCATCTGCAAGATTACGTCTGAAATGCTTAAAGCCGGTGGCGATAATACCATTCGGTGGCTGACGCACATCATCAATGAGGTCTGGCACTTTGACAATCTCCCCGAGGACTGGACACGCGGAATCATATTACTACTCTGGAAGAGAAAAGGTGACAAGCTGGTCTGAAGCAATCACCGAGGTGTAACCCTTCTCTCCATTCCCGGCAAAGTCTTTACCCGTGTCCTACTCGGTCGCTCGATCCCAGCAGTCCGTTGCTACAGGCGGCCACAGCAAGCCGGTTTCATACCAAACCGCTCAACGATCGACCAGATATCTGCTCTTCACCTCATCATTGAGAAGACTCGAGAGTTTCGTAAAGACCGTCACTTGTACATTGCTTTCATCAATCTGAAAGCTGCGTTCGACTCCTTCGACCATGCCTCGTTATGGGCAATTCTCGCATGTATTGGTGTGCCTGGCAAGATCCTAAGGCTGTTCAAGAAGCTCTATGGAGACTCCCAAAGCTGCGTCCGCATAAACGGGAAACTCTAGGAGTGGTTTAACATCAACAGTGGCGTTAGACAAGGATGTGTAGCTGTTCCAGACCTTTTCAACTGCGTTGTTGACCACCTCATGTCACGGGTTTGCGTGCAGATCCCGGTTGTGTCTTTCGGCAACCTCCATCTTGCTGATCTCAAATACGCTGACGACACCATGCTGTTGTCCAATGCCATCGAGAAACTCACGGCTGCCCTTTCAGTTTACGATCGCGAGTCACGTAAACTGGGCTTGAAGGTAAGCTGTGCGAAAACCAAACTGATGCATGTTGGTGAAGCCCCTGATACTCCATCTCTAAACATCGATGGAATGCTGTGGAATTTGCGAATTCATTTGTGTATCTGGGTTCAACAGTTACCAACAACGGTGACCTTAAACCCAAAATCGAGCACAGACGCGCACTATAGTCAAATGTGATGCAGGCACTCCGCAAGCCATTGTGGCGCCAGCAGTCCATTTCGCGTACCACCAAGATGCGCATATACAATGCTGCAGCCCTGTCTGTGCTGCTG
>JGI24022J15233_10002907_pt1 | contig 16530 bp, 8 predicted proteins | sample Ectturendosymbi2_FD_15233 | JGI IMG/M metagenome (IMG submission 15233)
ACACAAACGTCTCTGCACTGGCTGGCGCCAAAACATCTCAGCACCAAAACAGCTCGGCGCCAAAACGCCGGCGCCAAAACGGCGGAGCCAAAGATTACCCGACCAATTTGGGAATGGTGAAAGACGTATATTTTGCTCCTCAAATCATTAATAAATAAAACTGAGTACACTACAAGCGATGATTGTGATTTTCAAATCCAACAGTGCGAGCCTAGTTTCAACAGAATGAATCCTGATGGAGATACCGTGTTTCCGCGATAACAAGACCTCCCCGATAGTAAGACCTAGCTTGATTTTTGAGGATGATTTTAATAAAAGCCTTACCCTGAAAATAAACCCTAGTTGACTGGTAACGATAAAACTTCCCTAATCTCAGCCCATCACATGATTCGAAAACTCCGCTGGAATTTTGGAAACCGATGACTTGCAAGACATTCCAGAGGAAGTTGTCATGATTGTTTTTGAATAAATTGTTGTTAACGAGTTTCTGAATGAAAAACACGTAATGATAAGTAAACGTAGATAATTTCTGTTTATTTAGAAATATCCTCATTTTTCCTTTGTAACTTCATTTTTTGATACATCAAAAAAAGACATCCCCCGAAAATAAGCCCTAGTGAAAATTTCGGAGTGAAAATCAATATAAGCCCTGTCTTATTATCGGGGGAACACGGTATCAAACATGGTCGGGCATTGAAAATTTGGGCGTATGTCATCATCATTTTGTGGTAAAATTACAAATGATATTTGCAAGAGCACACATATAGTCCTTCGAATTTTTGCAAAGAAGAGTCAATCCACAACAATTGCAATTAACAGATTCTGTCGAAAAGAAATGTTAAAACTTTTGTCTGTTTCTAAGCCCATTAAACCAGCCATGCAATAGTAGTTGAAGTGATTCTAACCATGACCATCAAAAATATGGGTTTCCGTTGTTTGAATTGATTGTTTGTCTCAAAGGACATGTTTGTATATTGCAGAATTTAACCGAAATTTTAAAGAACAGTAGCAAACCATATTGCAAAGAACTAAAATTGCCAATAGTTAGGTATAGTAGGAATATCTTCTGGTCTGTTTCTGCCATACATGATATTTTTGTCATTTTGATCCTTTTTCAGACATATATAGAACCAACAGGTTTGGTGTCCATAAAATCGTATCAAGCCAACAATGTGGTTTAATTTATAGAATGCAAAAGGCATATTTAACCGAGGACAGTTGTTCAACATCGGTTATACGGAAGCAATGAAGGATTATCCGTACGAGTGCATCGTATTCCATGACGTAGACCAAATCATGGAAAATGACAGAAACTTGTACAAATGCCAAAACAGACCTATGAAGTTGTCGTCTCAAATCAGTGGAAGAAATTACGAGAAATATTGGGCGAGATTTAGTAAGTTGATAAAAACGTGTAAAATTCACTATCTTTGAACAATGGAAGATTCAGCTGCAATGAATAATATTGCGTTTCTTTTTACAAAAAAGAAAAATTTGTAACGTAAGAATCTGAAGTTATGGAATTGATACATGAAGACAATTAGGTTTAAATTGACAATAATAGCAAAGTGACAGCAGTGACATCACTATTTTTGCTAAATGATGAGAACAAGCTTGAATCATCGCACCAAGTGGAAGCAGGGCCAGATAGGAGATTTCTCAAACATTTTGCTACAAAGCTAGAGCTTGTAATTGTTGTTTAATTTAGCAATCGCACTCAAATTCGTTTAAAACAAGACTCAATTACGATCTCAGTTGACGGATGCGCATCTCAACTCAACGTTGAAAGTTGCGACTGCTCAATCTTTGCTACCAGATAAGAACATGCTTCTAACAGCAAAAAGATGTCAAGTTTCTTCGTGTCGCAGTGGTATGAATGAAAAGTAGATGAAAGTATCAATTCTGTCATGTGCAAAAACGGATGGCCAGTGTAAAATCTAAGTGTGTAAGTATGGCCCACAGCACCAAAGGAGTTTGACACCCCTGGAGTGATACGCAGTATTCCCTGAAGACCGTACGAGGTGTGACACTGGGTCAAAAATAGTGATCTCTCGTTTACAGCAACGCAATTTATGTAGAGCAGATATGTCCAACCCATATGGTCTACCGAACCAAAAACTATGTCACTATCTTAACCAGGGCCGCACATTGAGTGACATATTAATGAGGGCGGCACATTCAGTGTCTTTCTTTGATTTTAGAAAATTAAATTTAGCTTAAGCTAGTGCACTGATAGCGTCGAATCCTGACTGCAATGATAACAGACGTGATTAAATGGCACTGAAGACGACCTGCATCAAAAATGTCAAATCCAAGTTTATCAAAATAAGGACAGGTTATAGGATGCATTTGCTACAGCGAAAACCTAAACTGAGCCGCACAAAACCTTCGACAGGGCTGAACTGAACTACAATCAGTACTCATAGACTTCAATAAAATTTAAACGATCTCGGAAGTCCACTAGTCACAGCTCAAAGAAACTGCTTTACACTGAAACTGCAGAAACTGCATGACACCAAGTCGTTGCCAGGCACATAAACAGAATGAGACTTTTTCCAGGGACGTGGCAAGCGCAACGAGGAAAGCACGCGCATCAACCAAACGCCATAAGCAGTGTCTCCGGGGAAGCGTGGCAACTCATCAGCACAAATCACCAGATTCCTCCCTGTCTAAATGAAAACGCAACTGCAAGTGATAAGAAAATACGGTAGCTGCGACGGGGCATAAAGCATAACGAAACACGACAGTAAGTCCGGCACAATGCATAACATTCATGAAGGCACAACATAACGGCGGTACCCTCTTGCTTCTAGCAGAACGAACAAAATCGGGCTCAGTAAGCTACAATTCACTTTCATTTACAAGTGAGTCGCTCTGCGGATCGTTCGTACCACATAACATGAAAATGTTCGCGGGAAACGCAGTCATTGTCCGCATTTTTCCCATTTACATCCAGCGACTCAGGTGACGAACGTTGCCCTTTTGTTTGCCGTAATGCCACATCGCCGGGACAAAACCCCCAAATCATGCAAATTAACACTGGCTTCACGACCACTGGGACAGCGTACTCGAGCAAACATAGGATTCACATTAACAAGTTCAACCTCCTCGACCAAGGGTTCGTTTTTACTCGCCTTAGCAAATCGTTTAAGATAAGCTTTTCGGCCGTTAGTCAGCCACGACGGCAGGGATTCGCCCGAACCAGACCTGGGCTGGAAGTTAAAGAAACGTTCATGAGGGATAGTGTTTGTAGCAGTTCATAATATGGACCGCACAGAATGCAGCACATCCTCCAAAACGACTTCCCAGCGCTATAGAGGCACCTCATGGTTTTTCAATGTTAACTGCATTGCTTTCCATACAATGCCTGCAGTTTTCTCGGCCTGACCATTTCCAGGCGGATAATAAACGCTACTGAAGCTTGATGAAATGCTTCTCTGATGTAGGTACTTCTTGAAATCGCCAGACACAAAGGCTGGCCCATTGCCGGAATAAACAAATCCTGCTTTTCCTCACAAGGCAAAGAGTTTATCGAGACATCGTATGACTGTTGCCGCTGTCATATCCTTACACGGGAAGGCAAAAGGGAATTGGGAGTATTCATCTAGTGCAGGGGTGGCCAACTTGTCTTCCGCTGGGATCGACTAGAAAATTTCTTGCTAACTCGCGATCGACCGGTCGATGTTAAAATCACAAGTACAAAATGCCAAAGTTGCGTATCGCACGTGCAAATACAGTGTGCCATCGCCTTAGTAAGTGATGCACAGAAGGTAAAGTGTCTTCTGCTACACCTAAATCGTTATTGCTACGCAATAATAGAAAAACATTACAACACCTCCGCGGCATCTGCCGTGCTAGCCTATGGTCAGCCATCGCAAGAGACACCAAAGAATATAGGCTACGTGACCAACCAACTGATGGATAATTTTTATGCAGCCTGCTTTGTCGAATATTGATTGAAAAGTGTTCTTTTTAGGTATCTTGTCAATTCAATACAAAATCAAGCGCGATCGATAAGCTGACACTCGGCGATCGACCTGTCGATCGCGATCGACTTGTTGGCCACCCCTGTCCTATATCAAAAGAAATCCGTGCAGCAAAAATTTCATTTGAACGACGATGTTTCCCAATATTTTTGCTGGCTTAAAACTAAATCGATGCACGGGATTGACCAACAAATGTTTATAAACTCCGGAGCGTTGATCGGCTTCCTGCTTCGGATCACTGATCAACGTAAGTAGATCCGTCAGTGCAAGTTCGTCTGTAAAATACGCTTGAACGGCGGAGATCGTGGTGCCAATTTATCTTTATATGGAAAATATTTCTTCAGCTTGTTGCTATCATGTGTAAACCGAAGCTGATCGGATTGTTCAAGCAACTTCCTTCCATAGGTGAGATTTTTTATGATGTTCTTCAGGAAAGTAAGGATTTCTGGACCGTTACTCGATCATTCCGATACACCTTCGGTTTGCATATGATAGCAACACACTGAAGAAATATTATATTTTCCATATAAAGACAAACTAACAGAATGATCTTCGCGGTTCAAATGTAGTTTACAAACTACAGTAACTTGCACATACGGTTCTACTTAAATGGGACAGACCCGCCGAAATTCAATGATCCAAAATGATGAACACAAAGTTGATCAACGCTCTGAAGTATGGAAAAACATTTGTTAACCAAAACTACGCACCGACTTAAGTTTAAGCAAGCAGAAGTATTGGGAAGCATCGCCGTTCAAATACCATTTCTCCAGCACGAGTTTCTTGCTGAAACACCAACCTGCACTCAACGTTGATGGCTTATCTATTCCAGGGGTTCCCAAACTAGAGTAGATGCACCACTGGGGGTACATTTGGTCTTTTCAAGGTGAACACAAGGTGCGAAAGATTATTCTTACCTAACTCTTTTTTGCAAGTTTGATTTATGGATGAAGTATATGTTTCCACAAACCTTTTCTATTTGTAATATTTTACCAAAGTTGGAACGAAGGAATTGCTCTATTCTGCCCCTGGGTAAGGCACTTTGCGCTAATTATTTCTGCCTGGCATATTCAACGCTTTCCAACAAACAAGCAAATTTATGCAAAATATCACCAGGTCATTGATGTCTTGACAATAACTACTGGAATGAGCATTCGCGGTAAAATGAAGCCAATTAAAGCACTGATCTGCCATGTCATAGGCGTAGCCATGGGGGACCTGGGGGCCATGCTCCCCAAAATTTTTAAATTATCTAGTCATGTTGTGTTTTGAGAGGCGGTATCTCAAACAAAATACTGATGCTAGCCAAAAATAAAAAATTTTGCCCGCCCTAAATTTTTTGCCCCCTCAAAATTTTGGGCTGGCTACGACACTGTGCCCCGTTGGGCTGTTGCAACTTTCAACGATAGTTTTGTTGAAAGTTATCGTGTTAAAACTTCAAACAAACTATATTTTCTTATGAACTGCTAATTAACTATTAATTAATCTCTTATTGTGAGAAAATAGGATTTAAGTTAAAGTTTGTGTAAGAAACACAATTCTAATAAAATTACCAATTTAAAAGTAAGAATTGTAAAATAGTTTTAAAGCTATGTATGGAGAAAGTAAGTTGTGTAGCAGAGCACGCTTAGCTTAAAATCATCAAAAAACATGACCAACATATTAGGGATGCCCGGGAACCAATATAAAGGCCTAAAGGATGTCGATAAATAAAAAGCTTGGGAACCGCTGATCTATTCCTTTGCTGTTATATAACACATAACGATCTTTTTTACGTAATAAGGACGAATCCCTTCCAATCGCTCCATGAATTTTCTGTACCACTGGTGTATTTTATTATTTTTTTTCCTGAAGGTGGCTTATGACTAAATGGAAATGTCGAAATGAATAATATGTTTTCGATGTTTTCGGCTATACTTTTCCCAATAGGTAAGAGAAGTAAGTTAAAACTAAAACAAATAAAACACGGTAGTATTTTTACGCTGCTGATATTAAGGCAAAGCTATTCGCGCCTGAAATGGAGCGCATGAAACAGAAAATATATCTCAAACATAATATCGCCTTGGAAACGAACAACAAAAACAGACAGTACGCAGCAATGAGGTCAGAAACCTATTAACACGGTAAAAATTTTTCGAAATCGTTGCAAAAATGAAAAAGGTGTCGTCAAGATGTGTATACTAAAAGAACAAATGGTAACTTAAACGAAGCACAACTCAAAAAGCCACAAAGCAAAGACGGAAAGGCTATGAAAATAAAATGCTTATGGCGAAAATATAATCCAGTTCAACGTAGCACAAGTCAAAGCAGTGCTTGACCAGTTAGGCACGCTTCGTCAGATGATCTTTTATCCCGAGGTGGCGATTCGCACACCCCTTTTTCTATTATTGTTTATCGAAAGGGTCGAGCACTTTCTTCACCGCACAAAATTCCGTGTCGGCAATACAGGCAAGCCACTAGAGCAAGAAAAAGAAGGCGTTATGGAGTGGCTGATTGGCCTTTTCCACATTTGAATCCCATTCGACAAAAGAGACAACGTACTGCATCAAAGAAAAAAACATTTTAATCAGATCTTTGCAAGACCAACAGTTTTATAACAACTGACAATACCTTGAAATGATTTCTGGAAAACGCGTTGTTAAAAATGCTATTTTTACGCCATGCAATGAATCGCCACTTGAACAGTATGGACTGTTTTAACAAGTACATCAGTGAAGGTTTTCAGTGGTGCATATTGCCACTTTTGTGACACATCATGCATTTTGGGAAGCCTTACCCACATTTGTGTCACTTTTGTGCCACGTATGTGACCCTCATCCGCATTTTGTTTCTTGTTGGTAATTCATGTAATCTGTAGTAGTATCGGAACTGGTTTCAAGCAACGACAAATTAATGTTATTGTTGGAGCTCTATTTTATAAAGAAAACAGTGGAGTTTAACAAGTTCGATACAAAATACTTGCTTTAAATACTCCTCAAGATTTAAAATCACGATGAGCTTGCAAATAAAAACACTACGGAGAAATGTAACCACTAGATTTATCTTTACATTCAAATGCAACAGAGGCGATTTTTCACTCAGCTTCGTTTGCAAGAAGTTTAGCATTTGTAGAAATTCATAAAAAGTGCTGGTAATGCAAATCACTTCAATGGGAATGAATATCAGTATCCATTCATCAACCAAAAGGTGATGGTTAACATTTACGTCACCAACTAAGTTGATGTGAAAAGAAAGACAAAGGTTTTCTTATCGGTGACTTTAATATCATCAACTTTTGATACGTTTAACTTTGATTCAACGTTATTTTATCAAAAATTTATATAAACCCTTCATTTGTTTGTTGTGCAAAATCCCAACCAGAAGACAAAGGACATGTTGTGACGCTCTTCACTTCTCCGCCGTCTTTCCAAAACTTAAAATCGATCTCGGATATAGCCAGTCCATGCTTGTAACTCCCAACATATTTGTGATCCAGCATACCCACAAACTACCCGGCTAATCACTCAACATGAGCTATAATAAACATGAACTGTGCTGTGTGTTGATGGAGCACAACTGAGACGAGCTCGAAAACTAACTCCTGGTATCCACAATATCCATAAGAGATCATTTAAACATTACCAGACGTAAGTAAAAGTATCTTCCTGAAAACGTAAGCTGTCATTCCTCGTATTGTGGTAATTTCCTTTTAAGTTCTACTCGTGGTTCAAAACGTTTCAAGTGCTTGCTCTGTCCTAAAAACTCCGATTTTACTGGTGCTTGATAGTATTTACACGATGGTAAAAAAGTAAAATATCAATTAGCTTCCAGAATCCAAAAGTCAAAAACTTAACGCTTACATTTGCGTTGATATTTGAAGCAGGAACCAATGTAGTCTTCTCTGGTTGCATCAAGGCGACAAAACCACCAACATTTCACTTCCATCTGCATTGAAATACAAAACTGGATGACATGGGCTTGGAAGAAGAGTCACGTCACTGTCTTTCTACCGGGATTACTTCCGAACACAGAAATACTGATTTAGCTCGGGTCGAAAGACGAAAGTGCTCTTCAGCACACACGGGCAATTTTTTATGCAAATGGCTTGACCTTTGCACCACTTTTGGTCAGTTAAGACTACAACATAAGATGTTCAAATATTCCATTATAAATGAAATAAACACGGCGAATAAGGTCGAACTTGCAAAATCCATTTCATCTTCAGTGGCTACACACCATTTCTAAAGTTTTCTCCCTCACTTGCGTTACTTTTGATTTTCGTATGGCGTCTTTTATCTTGACAGAGGTGAATGTGACTGGGGCAGTTGTCGTGGTTGTTGCAATGGTGTTGGTGGTTGGAAACAGCGAGGTTGTAACATCTGCAGAAGTTTTCCCAGCTGTTCTGTTTGAAACTGAAAAATTAACCGGTTCTGGAATCGACGTGATAAAATTGACTGCTACTACAAGCAGGGGCGTACCAAGGTTAAATGGCGCCCTGGGCAAGAAACCAGTTTGGTGTCCCCATGTTCATACCTAAGGTCTTATGGAAGCAAATGTACCGTAAGTACTTGCGACGTCGTTGGCACATTTCGGCGCCCTCGCAGTGATTCGGTGCCCGGGGAATTGTGCTCCCCTTGCCCCCCTCGTTACGTCCCTGACTACAAGTCACGCAGACCACAAAGGAAAACTTTCCTCTTGGATCACAACGAATACTGGACAAGCCACTTGACAAGCTTTTCATGCAAAATGTTATGCAGCACGTGAAATAACGCAAGTAATCAAGAAATATATTTTTTCTGAGTAGATATTTTTCCTGATACATCAAACCTAATCATCGCTGCTTTTCTGTAAACAGCTGAATACGCTTTCATGTAGCGTAGGATGACAGCAGTTTTTGTGAGATCTTAAGAAAAGAATCAAGAGAAGGTTGTTCTTAACCCTGGAAATTCGAGTTAAGATGGTCCACTGCGTTGCCCACAGAACCGCGTATAATAGTATGAGACCGTATATGAACATCACATCTATTGCTCAGGAAAAAGAAACGGTTTTCCCAAAGCAGTACCCAGCTCAGGTCACCTGATGTTAGGTAAATTAGGGTATGTATTAACAAGTTCCAGCCACCTGTAAATGCTTCTGTTAGTTACATCGAGGTCTTAGCTAATGAAGCACAGCTGCATATAAACGCTGAATTATTTATAACGTGAACATTGCGCTGGTGGTACTTGTTGTTGTCCGAATACCGATGCCTTGCAGACAATAATTTGCAAACACGTTTTCATCGTTTGTCAAAATTAGAAACTACAGCCTGTGTTTTCCACCACCTCAGCGAACCAAAGAAGGATTGAATCGATTCAAACTTTTGCTAGATTTCAAAGAAAACTTAGCAAACATCGACCTCCGTGCCACAGCAAATAACCCATAGTTTTGTTTGCGTGAAGGAATTCAACGCAGAAGCCAAGCGTGTGCTTAAAACATGGCGACGCATTGCGGATTAAAACATGTGCCTGCAGGCTTGATGACTTTCCGATCCGGAATTCACGACAGTCTTTCGAAACATTGCTACCGTCATAACGAGCCGTGGAGACTTTCAAGTGCTTAGAGCTTTTGGGAAATCCTCCTTATCAATAAAATCTACAATTTGTTTTCGGGATCCCATCATCAATATTTAAGATGATAAACGTTTGTACTTTTGTTATTTGTACGGTATCAAATGTAGTATTAAATAACAAAAGCCGGCTAGTAGAATGCTTTAGTAGGAACTACAGTGTAACAAATAGTGGTCAAGTTCAGTAAAAAGCTGATGTCAGTTGAGCTCAACTGTCTAATACGGAGCTCACCGTGAACTTGTGCCTTGTCTTCCTGATTGAAAAAAACGGTTGAGTTCAACTAGGTCAGGACCTTTTTCAAGTTTTTCTTGCTTTTTTGACGTTTAAGCTTGAGGACTTCAAAAACTTGCAAACTGTCCATCTGGCTGGCTTCAAAATGGAAGTTCATGCCGACATTGATGTTATATAGCAACATCATGAAACAGTCAACATTTGTCCGCGTATTTTGTTTAAAGTTGTATCTAAGAAAGCTTTTGCCTTGGCCGAATACGTAATTTACCCAGTCTGGTGAATCGAGTTGAAACATACGAGCAGGTGAAAATGATGGTTACGGCTAAAGCAAAACTTTTTAAGGTGCGAAGCGCACTCGATTAGAATATATGGTGAAAACAGAGTGATTGCGAGATCCTAAAAAATTGAAATTAAAAAGGTTGTTTTTAGATCTTGACAACACAAAATTGTTTTCAACAAGAAAGTGCTTGTTAATATTGACAAATGATTGTAATATTACCACAAAAATTGTTTAATTGTTTTCCAATGTCCCAAGTAGACTTTCAAGAGTGGTTTAAACTAAAAACTTTCTCCCATCTGTTCGTGTGTCAGCTGCGCTGCGTGCGCTTTCAAGTAATTGAAATTAAAGCAAGATTAGCAAACGTCATTTGCACATGGCCTTAGCCCAAGATGTCGTGCTTGTATAAACCCTACACCTGATAAGGTGCTGGCATGAGGCAATGTACCACAGTTATAATAAATCGCTAACGATGCACAATTTCATAAAAACACGAGTAAGTCACATTCGTCACGCAGTTCTCTTCGACATATATTGTCGTGACATCAATCAACAACTGCAGCAAAGAACACTGATTTGTAATTTAACACTTTAAAACACCTCAACATCTTTTATACCTTCAGGTCTGAGAAGCGCTGCCGTCAAGAGCATTATCATTTGGTTTAGTCCTGTCATCCTTGATTGTTTTCTTTGGCCTCTTTTTAGCTAAGAGCTTTCACACAAGCTGCGCAGCAAGTATTACAGCAAAATGCAAGAAAGCAACAATATCTCAAAGAGGCGATTGCATATGCAGCAATGAGTCAAGTGACGTCGAAAAAAACATTATATGCTGCTGAGCCTGTCGCTCAGGATGTGAGCGCTTGGTCATTTTTTCACTTACGCCTGTGGCAATAAGTACGCTTTTATCGTAAATCAACTAAACAAATCTAAGATGCCGTCGTCCATTTGCTCATTGACTGGTGGCATAATGCAAGGAAAATAAGTTGTTTCCATACATAATTTGCAAACTGCGTTTACTTATTACACTTATCACCTTTTTTGCTAAAATGGTGCGTCTTTTAATACTACATCATATATACCTCTTCTTCTGTCTCGAATGATGCGCCAAGTTTTGTGTCCAGGAATCTGCTTGAGTGATCCTTTTGAGCTTCTATTGTAGAATAAAAAAAATCAACGATTATTATCAGCTGAACAGACAGTATTGAAATTTGCAGGTTTTTTTCATTCTCTGCTAACTTTTACATACACAAACAAAGCGTATCTTGTTTCATTTGCGCACATGTAGCGGCAGTGACTGCAGCAGCGTTTTAGTATTTAGCTGAAAAGCTTGACAAATTGCAGGGAAAGGAAGTAAAGGTGCTATGGGAGTGTCAAATATAACTGACAACGTAACAACGAAAATAATAATCGCATGTATCTGAGGTATTTCGAACGGTTTGTCGTTGAATTTGGGCTTTGAATTCATTTCTAATACCAGAGTTTTTCTGTATCACCTAGTTTCCGCGATACAGTAAATGTGCTATTTTACCGATTAGCATTTTACTTTAAATAGAGATAATATAACCATGCAATCGCCTTTACATACAAAAAATGGCATGTTGTAAGTGATCAATGATGGTAGTTAACAATTATAAGAGCAAGTCTAATCCGCAAAAAATCAAACTTTGAGGAATAACGTGACCTCATTCATACTATTTATAAAGTTACTTCTGCATCTTTCAGAATTTAGGGCGTTTCAAGCTGCGAATATATGATGAACCCGTTTGACTCTGTAGAAACCAGCACCAATCAGCCATCTGCCAGCGTTAGACCTTCCTTTTGTCGGCTTTCATTCAGAGCAATGTCTTGCGGTGGAACCATTCTCCGTGCTCGTCACTCATTTTCCGCAACCTCGGTGGAATAAGGTGAAGATGAGCATGAAGGAAATGTCGCTTAAATAACATTCGGCAACGCAATTGTTGGTAGGCTTGCTACAGGTTTCAAGAATCTCTACAAAAGTTCATCCTTTGCTTGCCCGAAAATTGTAGACAACCTGTTAAAATCATTCCCATGTGTCCAATTCTGTAAAACTGAGTTTTTCTGTAAACTGGTCATGTAGAAATAGTTTTTGGGGTTTCCGGCCCAATGAACACTCGTTTAGTTTGGCTACACTATTGAAAAGTTCATATTTTCCTTTCAAATACATAAATGCAACTCCCTCGTGATTCATTGCTTTCACAAAGGTTTTCATTGTTGTAGACGTAATGTGCAGTGCAGGCAGACGCAAATTTTCGAGATTTGCCGGTGTGCATTTTATCTTCTTACTGTCAAATTCTCTTTCCAAACCGTTTTTTGAAAGTGGTTGCTGTCACTCCAGCTATGCCTAAGACGAAAGAAATACATGTACTGCGTTTGGCATAACCTAAGTGTAATCCAACAACTAGTGATATACTATATTTAGATCCGCGCAAATCTTTCTGTTATGTTTAGAGTAGCTGATAGCTTCTAAGCAAGTTTTCATGACTTCATATGTCTCTTTCATGTTTACAGCATGAGGAATAGATATATCTGGTCTGATTCTACCATTATGTAGCAAAACTGCTTTTGCTAGAGTTAATGAATAATTTCTATACATCATTATCATGCTTGTAACCTAATTCAATCACCAAAGCAGAAATATTTTTGCAATAGCGCAATGCTAAACGTCAAAAACTTTGACAACTTTTGGAGTTCAAAACTTTGCAAGTTTTGCGTCTTTCTCAAGCAAACTCCACCGCAGTAAACGTAAAACTAACACCACAGCTTTGTCTTTAGTTAATTTCAAACCTCGCAACAAATTACTTAGCGTGCTTTGATTGAATGAAGTCGTTTTATACTGCATGCTGCATCAGTCCCGTCGCCACGGGGGGTGGATTTGGTGGGCTTAACCCTCCTAAACGCCGCTCAAAGCCCCCCAAATTAAAATATGAAACACTATAAATTAGTGGAATTTTTGTCAAATTTGAATGTCAAGCCCTCAAAACCACCAAGCACGAACGTAAATCTCCCCTATAGACGACTTTCTGGCGGTGGTTCCGTGCTGCATCTTCTGTGTCTGACTTAGTTTCAAATGCTTCATTTGCCTTTCATTTCCAATACTTTATGTCTGGGTGCTGAATGAAAAGGCAGATCAATCCACGAGGAACTGGTTTAAGAGAAAATTACATTTTGCATATACAAGTTTGATTTGTTTTCACTAAAAAGCGTTAAATGGTACAATAAGAATGTATTGAGTCAGATTTTACCATAAATTCAATTACGAAAAATGTAGCAGTGATGCAAAAATCTGATTCCAGGTTTAGATTTAGCACCGAAATCTGCCTTCAAACGCTGTACCTGTATTCAGATACAGAAAAATTTGGACAATGTTACTTGTGATTAAGATCATGTTAAAGACTTAATTGCCACGAGAGTTCCGCAATTTTAAAGCGCTTCGGGCGATTAATCAGAAATGCGTGTTTGGGTAATCCAAGTCTGGATTCTTTTCAGCACTTTTAAAGACTAACCACTGCTTTCAGACCAGTGACTTTGGAACATCAGCATGCACGGTTCAAATGATTCACCGCGTACATGGCGCCTTCACAAACTACACATTTTATTTTCAATCAATACAGCATTCAGTTTTCTGTTTTCATTCAAATTTTCACACAACATACTTGGGATTTCTGTTCTTTTTGCTACTCATGTTGTTATTTCGTAGCAATTGCCACAAGGCAAAATGTTTCTTGTTATTAGTAAGTTGCATGTTACACGTGGTTGAAAACATTGCCCTGAGGAAGCCCACTGGAATAGGTGGGCGAAACGTCGGCTAATAATAAAATAATCGCCAGAAGAGCTAATTTATCGGCTTGATACTTGGGATTATTTGCACGCTAGCGTGAAGCACATAAATTCCAAAAAGCTTAACTGCTGACACCTTGTATTATACCGCGTACCTTTTGATTTTGTCATCAACACATTAAACAGGCATAACATACGTTTCCGCTTCCGCACAGATAAACGCTTATAGCGCATACTCTGTACATTATAGATGAAGCCGCAAAATCAGAACATTAAAATTTTTGGCTTTGCAAAACTCTGAAATTCAATAATCTTTTGCTAATCAAGTTCGTGGCAAGGGCGGTTGAAAATTTATCAGAATGATTTTATTTATTGTAGACTCACAACGATAGCGATTCATTGGCAGCTAAAATCTGTCGTCTTAAAACTGTATGTTTGAAAGTTAAAGTTCAGATATAATCACACACCATTTCACACCTCGTACAGCATTCCGTCTCACCCAGAAACTATTTTCAATTGAAACTGAAAAACAAATATCGTAAGGTGGTGATGAAAAATTTTCATTGAAGATTGGTCTTGAACGCTGTTTCTTAATTTATGGAATCTTCCAGGGCAGTCATTTAGTTCTCCAGCAGTTCAAAATCTAACCGTCTGTCAACAGAATAAGTAATTCTACACCAGGGTGGAAAAGGCGTGATACAAAAGGCTTCAAGTCTCTTTGCAGTAACCTCGTGGCCTATCATAGATATGTTTGCTAATTTGAAATAAACACCAATAAGCTTTATGGCCATGAATCACACAAAAAGGAATGACACGTTAAAAAATGTTGCAGAGCGTTGGCCTTTTGAGTGAATCTAGAAACCCTAGTAGGTTATTTGTGTAAAAATCCTGCGAAACTACGGGAGACTGCACGTAACGGAACGCAATGGGAAAACATCATAGAGGGCTGAATCAGCTATGGTACTGAAAGAGAAAGAGAGAGCAGGTAATTCCGTTTGCAATCGCCATTTGGAATTTGGGTGATGCGTTTGTGGATCCAAGTCTTCACTTGTTTAAACTCCAAGTTCTCTGTGAAAGTTCATGGTTATCACACAAAATTGGTTAGCTTTTGTAGGACAAAAATTTGGTATTTTTAGTTGAACTGTGTGATCGTTCAAGGAGCCACCACAGTTTAAAGTACCTCATACCAATAATTTACAAAATATTTGAAACGGATCATTTTTCACACGCTACACAGCAGGGGGGAAAGTATTTTGATGGCGCTTTATAAGCCACGACTAAATGTTTGCAAGGTTTGGTATCATTTGACTCGCTCTTTTGCGTTTTGGATAGTCCCAGCAGCTCTTCCACACACCGTGTGCCTGGTAAGAATGCTACATATTACAAATTTACAAGTTCTTGTGAAGACTCGGAAAAGGGTCCAACTCCAGACCCACCAGCACCGAAACGGACGCACCGACCACCCGGCCACAGTCTGGTCATTACCTAAGAACATTGTTAGTGTCCCACGAAATCGCTTGTATTTACAAAAAGTATTTAAAAGATATATTCCTAAGCATGCTGCCCTCTACTATCTGACACTGTTTTCACTGTGCGACGGTCCGCAGTGAGATCATAAACAACAATATCTGAAACGTATTCCCGACCTGCTAAGAAATACAGTAGAATGTTTCTACTTACACTTGGAAGTGACAACTCAAGTTACACGATAGGAGTCTATAATGAAATGACGATCACGTTTCCAGACGAAGCTTGTGCAGCAACATGCACATGGAAAGTATATTTATTTCTAAAGCAATAATTCAAAGAAAAGCCCATGGAAAGTATAACTGCTATGAAATTTCTCCCATTTTGGATAACTCTGCTGGCTGTAGTGAAGAACTCACAATCGCATGAAAGATCCACACACTAAATTTATTACGCCCTAAAATACATTTAATGACACTAATAAAGGCAGAATCTCAATCAAATACTTAATACCGTTTCACATGTCTAACATTGGACTGCTTATGTGAAGAACAAACATCAATGCCACTAGCTCAGGTTATGAAAATCAGTGTGACACTGCTCAACTACAGTGGGGCGGGCTGAGATTCCAAATTCACGCTCAATGCCCTTCAAACTCAAGCTCTAAAACCACGAATCTCAGGTAATGCCAGCACCACAGTGACTAGTGAAAAGTTAGATTTGCACCAAAAGATTGCTTTTCTGCTCAAATTTATGTTATGTAAGCGGAATGATTCATGCTAACCGTTAAGCTACGCATTTCGTTGTAGGTTACAGATTTCGCTAACCATGTCAAATTTGTCTTTTCGTGGTCACCGTGAGCTGTCTACGGGTTTACAATTGAAAAAAAAAGGATCGAAACCACATGGTCATCATTCACTGTTGCTATAGCTTTTTACACACTGTATTATGGTTCAATCAGGGGCATTTGTTCTGACAAGGAACACATCCACTCTTTGCATTTTGAGTGGATGAGTTCCCGAAACTACGATTTTCCGAATGCGGACTCGCCGACTGCCTTGACAAGAGCACTGGAAGTGTTTTTTTCGCATTGGAGGCTTGTAGCATCTTGCTTCAGCTATGCGTTTCTCATATTGCGTTCCTATTCTAAGTTCAAGGCTGGCATGAGGCAGGGGCGTGTAGGGGG
>JGI24022J15233_10002908_pt1 | contig 16528 bp, 6 predicted proteins | sample Ectturendosymbi2_FD_15233 | JGI IMG/M metagenome (IMG submission 15233)
CGAATTGACATTATAAGCGAATTGAAATGCATATAAAAGATGCCATCACGACCAAACAAAATGTAACGCTATCGGCGAATTGACGTTACAGAGGAAGCCGTTATAAACGAATTCAACTGTATAGAACAGATTTACATAAGGTTTCAGGCCCCATTCTGATTGAACTAAAAATTAGTTTCAGGGCAAGTTGTCTATTTTTAGGGCAAATTGTTATTTTCAGGGCAAACTTTATCCGCCACCCCAATAAAATGCCTTCCCGTACGCCTATGGTCACTACTGCATATTTCCGTCATTCCAGTCTCATCATTTTTTGCCTATTTAAGTTAAGCAGCAGTGAGGTGTTATACTTTGCTCTATGTTGTGTGCAATTGTTTTTGTGTATTTGATTATGGTGCACATTTGGGAAAGAAAAACTACATACGTGAATTTGACAGACCGTACACACAATCTGGCAAGTTTAAAAATGTAGCCTTCCTGACACAACACGGCCATGATGACAGTCGTGTAGCCAGGTGAGGCAATGGGGCAATGGCCCACCCCAATTCCGAAAGTAGCACCAACAATTTTCAGGTTAATCAAGCTTTTATGTGTAAGCCAAGGAAATACGTCAGTGCAAATCAACGAAACTGCTTGAAAAATCTTTCCTACTTCAGCCTTTAGTCGACCATGATCAAAACAGTATGACTTACCTTTTGTCCATGATCAATCAACCGTTGTGTAAAGTGTAAAACTCGTGCTGAAAATTTCATGCTATGGCTGTCCCTTACCTGAGGTTTAAGCTCCGTCCCGTGTGGAAGTTGGTGATAATGAACTACTAAAACTTGCATCTACTACGCGTTTGTAATCACTAACCGAAGGTAAAACAACGAGCAACACTTTTCGCAGCTACCCTGGTGGATCAGCTTGCTGTCTCCCCACCTAACCAGGGGTGGGGAACCTGCGGTCCGTAGGTCAACTGCGGACCGCGTGAACATTTGATATGGCCCCCACATCAGACTGCGTTACCCAAGTTAGAGCACAACATCGCGTCAAACCCAAGATACATGGTAAGCAGGTACTTCGTTCGTAAGTCAAGAGAAGTCACTCTTCCTCATAGTTAGATAAAGGTAGGATTTTAGGATGAACTCAACTCTTATTTGCGGCCCGCCAGGGATAATGCACAATTCATGCGGCCCGTGATTGCAAATAGGTTCCCCACCCCATTTCAAAACCATCGCAAAATTCATCTCTGGTAACTCTCACGTACTACAAATGCTGTAGGCTATAACTTACCCTTGCCTGTAGCATCAACAGTAGCCTTAAATGAACATCATAGATTCTTGTTTTTGTACAGTTTTAAGACTACATGCGTGAATATGGCGGTGTTATAGGTTTTGTGTACCTTGAAGCTCAAAGTCTGACTAACATGCCATCGAGTTTCTAAGTCTTTTGTATTACGCAATTAGGCGTAATTACCCACTGCTAAGCAACAATAGCATTCATTCTAGATCAGGGGTTCACAACATGGGTACACGACCCCTAGGGGCACACATGACTATCTGAAGGGTACATTTGCAGTATTGTACAGCCGCAACAAATCGACTTTGCGACATAAAAAGCTGAATCTATCTTCATATTTCTAATGTAATCCAACCTCTCTTAAAAGTTCAGTGAAATTTTGTTATTTACTCAACCTTTTTGTCATAAGATACGTTAGGGGTACATGCTCATCTGTCAAAATGCTGAAGAGGTACATGGTCAGATAAAGGTTGGGAACCCTGTTCTAGATATTTATTTGTGATGATAAAACATGTACTGTGACGGTTCAATCACAATTTTGTGGAGCTTAAACTTTTCATCAATGATTGCACTTTACCTTGCCGGCGAGTAAAAACAGTTTTATGAGGTAATCAGCGTCCGATTGTACATAGTCTGAACGTGATTCATCTTTTATCCAATGTTAACTGCCACCCTATCATACAGTAATTTGAAATCATTCAGCTCCAGCGCGAAAAGTCAGCAGCAAAATCTGACGAAAGTAAAATGATGCTTTTTATTTTGTAAGTTAAGGGAATTGACATTGCCATAACTTACAGATAGCTTGCAATCTGTTTCCTCGGTAAAGCGTATGTGACCAAAATGACACTACATTGAATTTTTTCCCAGTCGATTGGATTATGTTATTTAAACACAAATGGATTTTAAAAAGAAGTTCAACCGCTTACGCTAGATGGCTAGATCAGTGGATCCCAAACTATATTTGAGGCGACCCAAATCTGAGTTTGGTGAGCACCTCGCAACCCAAACCTCAAATAACGCATGGAAAAATAAGATTGCATGATTTTGGGCAGCAAGTTGCTACTGTAAGTTCGTTTGCAATGTCAGCAATCTAGTCTTTTCTCAAATGCTTACTCTACAGATAGAGACAGACAAGCAGTGGCAACGTGGAAAATAGAGTCAATAAACAACCCCGGTTTGGATCGCCTCTGCGCAAACCATTTTTTGACCCTTCTCCTCCCTTGCTTGTGATTCGACCAGTAGGTTTTGAAATTCTTGATTTTTGAAAAAAATCCAATCAAAACAAACAAAATCTGGCTTTTTTGGTTGGAAAATCTTGCCGCTGAAAAACGACTGTCGGAGAGCTGCATATTCGAAACATGTTCTTTTTGCGACACATGTTGTACCAACGAGAGTCTATGACCATGCAGGGTGCTAACCTCCCCTCTTCCGTGTAGACCTCAGTTCCAAATGAATGTCTAAAACTTACTAATGTTTATCGAAAAGACATGCGCATGACATAGAAGAGCAATACAGACAACTGTGCTTCGTTGATTGGGCAAAGGAAGTGCTTTCAGGCAGTATATACCTTCATACATACAGTAGCAGAAGTTTAGGTCGGTGTGAGAAAGTGCAGAAATGCTGCAGGGTATTTGCCACACCTATCAGGATGGAAGCAAACAGAAACCTAAGCTCATCTTACAGTTTCTTTCATAGGCTCCGACTACGAGATTTCGGGCGTGCGCCACATACCCGCATTCTGGCCACTGAGTGCGACACTCTTCGCCAATTTTTAATTTTTTGATTGGGCAGTTGTTTGTTAACAAGTACTACGACAATATTTTCAAATGTACTGAAATTGAAACGTTTCCGGATAGATAAGGAAAAGAATACTTAAAAATTGTAATCCAGCTTGAATCAGCTCTACGTTGTACTGCACACAAAAGTACTGTCTCCGCTGTATGTGACTTTTATAAAGATGGTGCAAACGAGGAACAGTTGCACATCAAAATCAGCAATTTTTGGCAGGCAATGATTTGAACGGTCCCAATCCAAACGTTAGTTTGGAACTGATTGCGGAAAACAGAATTTCAACTAGTTTATTTCCGCGTTTAACGTGTTTGCTACGCATTTATTTCACATTGCCCTGTAGCACCTGAGGCAGAGCGTACCTTTAGTGCACTTTGTCACATTAAAAATTATTTCCCATCAACCATGACTCAACGTAGGTTGAATTCTTGTCGTTCACTAAATATTCATTCCAGTGTGACATACGAACTTAATGCTGAAAGATTGATGGATGTTTAGATTGATAAGGCTGCAGTTGGCAAAAAACTTTTAGGTATTTGTGCATTCTCAGCTTTTCATTATTCCTGTTTAATCTGTTGTGCAAGTATTCTAAACGTTTAGAAAAAAGTATGAGTAATCGAATGAATAATTGTGAGTCGCCTGTAAAATTGAGTGTGAGAGACCCTTTGGGATATTTAACCGATATTACTGTACCAATTTAAGCAGGTTTTGACGTCATGGATTTTGTACGCCCGTAGAAATTCCGAACTCGACGCCCATAAAAACTTTTTTGATACCATGTTGAACTATATGATTTGTATTTGGGTCTCGAAAATGGATTAGCATTTGATATTATTTGTTGCACTCCAACGAAAAATGCGAAGTACATTACTGTGTATAAATACCGTTATGTAACTGCCATGGTGAAGTCCTGATGACGATCCAGTAGCTTATGTACAATTACCAGTGAAGGGTCAAATTTTTTGACAAATATTTTGACTATAACGAACGGTATTTGGCTTGGGACACCGCCTCTTGGAGCACAAAGCGGCAAGATATGCTAGACATTTTGCGGGGACATGTCTCCTTTACCCCCCTGACTACGCTTATGGCAATAAATATAGCCAATAATTTTGATTAGAAACGTCCGCAATACACTTACTTGGTCCGAACGTCAAAATGATGCGGCCAAAAGAGCGATGTACACTCAAGGCCTTCGTAATAGATGATGGAATTTTCATAGGCTCGCCGTCGTAAGTTACGTTCTTGTCCGAGTAGATCATTATGTTGTGTATCCGGTCGAAAACAATTCGGACTATCCGGCGACATATGTTGCCAGAACAGTCAAGAGCGATCTTAAAACAATAGCGTAAGTGTTTGCTAGAGTTTGCCTCTGAAAGTGTTGGAGCAGCTTTGCTGTCAGCGCACTCCAACATTGACAACCACGAGCAACAACCGGAAAAAAAAACGGTTACATCGGGAAAAAGAAAGCAAGCACATCGAACAAAGGTGAAGATGCACGCGACCGCGTGCAACAGCGTTTTCTGCCATTTCTTATCCATATGGAGTTGATTGACAGTCAGCATATCCCAGTCGTGTGACTCCGCGCGCTTTATGAACGTTACTGTGCATTGCAACATCTATGCTAGATTGCTTGGTCTTGGTTTCCTCTCGTTTACGTAAATCAGTGGTTTTCAACCTGGGGTCGCGCCCCCAGAAAGGTCGTGAACGATTTTTGGAGGGGTCGCGAGCGGATATTTCGTTCACAACGTGTATTACATTTACTTTATTCGAGGAGTGGTTGGGTGTTAGTGGGTTACTACAATGGGTCGCGGTAAAAAATGGTTGAAAAACACAGACTTAAATCATTGCGCAAACCGTGGGAAATGCATGGGATAATGGCACTCTGCCATCCAGGAGAAAAGCTCAAAATTATGTCGGTGTGCTGTCAAACATTCTAATAAAATTTGTCCTCTATTTCTCTTTAGGTCGATCTCGTGCAGTGGCATTCAAAAACTTTTTCACAGTGATTGATCACTTCTACTCTAAATGCAAGTACGCCATAAACTAATGGTCGCGATGAATCGAGTTAGAGAACAGGAAAACAGAAAGAGTCTTCGGAAGGTGGTAAGCACGAGGAACTAAATCATCCCCGTGTCAATGAAACGACCCCGGCATGATTCGCAAAGGAAGTTCATGACCCGTTTATTTCCAATACTTGAGGTACTTTAACGCTCACCCGATTCATACCCAACCTAAACTTTTCTTCGTCTTTAACTGCTGTTTTGACATTAGTTCTATGCCCGTTGTTTGATAAAAAGAAATTGTTCTATATTGCTGAATAAATAAAAAACACAATTTTTATCGTATAAAAAAAATTTTCCCAAGAAATGCTCTTGGCAATCGTCTTTCTCAATCTTCTTAGCCCCGATCGCGATGCTGAAAGTAAACATCATAAATTACTCTCAGAAGGAGCCACTTGCATGCCCTTATTATACAGTACACAAGTTCATAAACGCAAACCTGAATATCGAAGTATTCATCCTCCTCACGAACAAGGGTGTACGTGCATTTCCCAAAAAACTTATATTTCGTACCATCAAACGCATCGAACTGGTATAAGCCCCAATTTCTGCAAGTTCTTGAAGGACCTGGAAATGTTGTTTTTGTATAACTCTATTAAAGTATAAACTTAGACGAAAATCCGTGTTTGGTAAAAATAGTTTGAAGAAACCTTCAAATCTTGAAATATTTGACTATCATTCTGTAGTTTGATCAGATGCGTAGCATAACGATTGCAAATTAGCAAAATTTACCGTCGGTCTTTCAGACTAATCTGAATAATCATTACGTTGTTTAAGACGTACGTTTTTCACAGCTCACTCAGCCGCAACCTGTATTATTGCAGTTACAAACGTTCGGAGATACGCACAATCCTCCGTTCTGGCATTCAGGCAGGGCCGGATTTACCAATAGGCTATATTGGCTTAAGCCTAGGGCCTCAAGATCCAAGGGGGCCTCCAGCAAACTGTGGTACGCATAGAGTCAACTGCCGGAAGGACCAGTTCGATAAGTATTCGTCAAAATTTTATGTCTTAATTATTCATGAAATTTAGATTTATTCAGCTGATCAGATTTCGTGTTGATAACGCCAGAGTCTTCCAACGAGTTTCCATGAATCTCAATATGACGGTTGGTCAAGCCGCATGCCGACCATTGCCTCGGTATGTTCAAAGCACGTTGGCTGTGTCCTGTATTTGCTGAATCGTACCGATTGTTACGTGTGAATCAGGCGACCTGATCAAAGCTTAAGGTTGCACTGCAGATAAGAGCAAAGTGGACTGTGTCGGGCTAGCAGCAGTATCCTACAACAAAAACATAGTTGTTTCTTCTGAGCAATACTGTAGTTTTGTTAGAATTTCTATTATGTAATGCTCGTTTGTTGTTTTTAGATGTGATTTTTTCCATTTAATTTTCATTAACAAGGTCATTCAGAAATCAGATTGCTATTGAGTACTTGGGCAAGTTTTTACTGTTCCCATGCTAAACAAATCAAAGAAGACCTTGATAAGTTTGAATAGCAGGCAAAAGTCACTTTGGCAACTGGCAACCACAAAACTCTACCCCAAAGAAACAAATAAAAGGGAAGCAGCAACAAAATAAGTAAGGCAAGTTTTTGCAACTTTTTTACAGCTTCCGACAGCTTCATAAATACTCAAACTTAATGTAGTCAGATGTTTTAAGCTGGTGCCGGGAATTTTATATTGCAACTTTTTCTTTTTTACGTGCAATTTTACTGCAACTTTTATCACGTATTGCGCAAAATGTGAAAGTGTCTGACTTTGGCAATGATCCAGATGGAACAAGATAATATTTTGAGCGCTGGTTCGAGCCTGGGACGCAACCAGCTCTTCATTTCGGGGGGGCAATTTTTTATGAACTTTCGTTCGATGATTTCGTCGTGCTTATTCAAGCGTGGCACAACTTTTTCGCAAACGATCACAAAGTTCTCTTCGCAACATTCCTAAAAATGAGATCTTAGTTTTAATCAGGCCCGTAATTAGTAAAAAAATTTTTCTGCCCCTTGGAAAAATGTGTTGGACATAGTATAAAACTATTGGATATAGTTTAAAAATTTGGGCCCCTCCCACAAACCTTTTCACCCCCTCTGGTGTCCCAAGCTCGTTACGGGCCTGGTTTCAATCAAGATGCAGACCGAACGATCAGGACAGAGTAAAAATTAGTAACCTAATCATACGCGTACGGGAAAGCATTTTAGTGTGGGGGCGGTAAAAATTTTCCCTGAAAATAACAATTTTCCCTAAAAATAAACAATTTTATCTGAAAGTAACTTTTTTAGTTTTCAATCAGAATGGGGCCTGAAACGTCTTAAAAATCTGTTATATGCAGTTGAATTCCTTTATAACGGCTTCGTGTGTGATGTCAATTTGCATGTAACGTTAGATTTTCTTCGGTCCCGATGGTATCTTTTACATGCATTTCAAATCGCTCAGGATTTTTGAGCAACTTGCGCTTGCCTGAAACTTTTCACTGTATTGAAATATTTTTTATCATTCAGGATTTTTGAGCAATTTGCGCTTGCCCTGAAACACAAAGTGTGCCCTGAATTAACTGTATTGAATATATATCTTTTATCTTTAAGGATTTTTGAGCAACTTGCGCTTGCCCTGAAAACAGAGTTTGCCCTGAAAATTTTCAAGACGGTGGGGGGTGGCAGCCGGCCTCGAACGGCTGTGAACCTAATACCAACACCTGGTTCCGTGGTCAACCAGTGCAGTCATGGCTTTATTGTGTCAGATGTGCAAGCTATTAGTAAACCTGCCTAACTTTTCGTCTGGTTTTAGCAAATTCATCAAATCGTTTATCAAAATTTTTGAAACTTCAGTTGAATATATTTGCTGTGAGATAATTTTTGCAGGCGATATTGCGAGTGGTGAAGCTGTCAGATACAAGAGACTAGTATGAATATCAGGATATGTTTAATTAGTGATGCTGTTGTTTCAATCGCAGATACGAGACTTCGTCTGCCAACTGAAATACTCTTGAAATGAATGCAGCAGGAATACCACTTTAACTCTGTTACGAATGGTTGGGCCAGGCTCGCCACCAGATTTGGGTGGGCCTAGCTACTTTTGTTGGACAACCTAAACAACACTTAATAACTTTGAGGCTCTTGTGAAATTCGAATTTCCCTTGCAATGTTAGAGCTTGGCTGTGAAACCCCAGCAACGGTTATAAGCACTGAACATAAAATGCAAAAATGCTTCAATAGTAGCTCCAGGCAAACGTAAAGCTAACCCCATGTGAACATACGAGTATGCTGTTTCTATCACCAGGTATAGTCTACTGGTGCAAACTTTGCTCCACCGGTGTGATAGCAATGCAATATTTATCGTTGACGTTTCAAGAGTGTATGCAAACTCTCTTCCTCAGAAGATGGCAAGAAGCAAAATCAAAGCGTAGGCCTACACGCACTGCATTTCCGAAAATGCTCAGAGTGGTACACGAAAAAAGGAATAAACAATGTCTTAGAGACAGGCTACCAACATTTTAAACCATCTCCCAATTCCAGCATATTTGTGGTTAAATACCAATCCTTTACGAAATTTTCGATCAGATGGCTTGTCTCAAGATATATCTTGTAAGGAGATAATTAACCAGTAAGACAAAGAAAAATTCTTATAAGTCTTTTTCATAAAAATTATTAGAATACTATATTTCAACTTTATTATTTGAAAGTTTCTGCAAATATCAAAATTGCTATGCAATGTTTTGAAGATTTCGGGGGGAGCAAATGCCCCAAATGCCCCCCCCCCTCCTGGTTGCGCGCCTGATTCGAGCGGCATAGCGACCTAGAAAAAATTGTAGAAATGACCCGGCCGAACATCAGTCCAGAACTGTAGGCCAAATTGTTAAATTCCCAAGCAACTTCATGCATCGTAGATCGACGATTTAGCATACTGCGCAAACTGTTGGCAAAAGATCGTCATTTCTCCCCAGATAATGTTTGGAAATATTTAGCATTACAGGTAAATCAATTTCTTGAGTATACCGTTGTTGCAATAAATGCAACTTTTTACTGCAAATCTAGTAAAAAATACATGCAAATTTCTCACGATTTTATTACAAACAAAGTTGCCCTAAAAATGACAAAAGCCCGTGCGGGTCTGATGCTTTAGATCAGGGACCTCAAACTGTTTTGTGCGAGGGCCACATAAGTTGTTTCACAAAACTTCAAGGGCCAGACATTTTACGTAATGTGATGTTTCGGGATATGTTGCATTCCACCCAAATCAACAAATTTTTGGTAAATATTACCACATTTTCATTACTGATAAAATGTCTTTAAGGCCGAATGAAATAACTTTGCGGGTCGGATGAAATGGCTTCGCAGGCCGAATTTGGCCCGCGTGTGGTCGTTTAGAGACCCTACCTCAGATTAGTGGTTCTTAGTTTATCCAACCACGCGACCCTTGTTTCTAAGCTTGATGTTCACTAACTGCTCAGGAGGTAGGTCTTTTTCGAGATTCAAACGAATTAAAAATGAATTAAAGGCTCGCAATATTCAAAGAGAGGTTGCTCACACCAAGCATTTGGTGCATTAACAGTGACAAACTTAGGCAAACAAATTTTAATGCATTCCTAAATGATGTTGCTATGAAGAAGACCAGGACAATTCCTTTTCAATTGTTTACTGTGCTATGTTCAGCTTCACTCATGGGCGTCGGAAGGATTTTTTATAGGGAGGGGCCACTAGCAGTGGCGTAACTTACGGGGAGGCAGGGGTGCGCGCCGCCCTCCCTGGCAGGCTAAATGTAAAAAATGGGCCTCACTGTGAGCTTGTGTATTGGTAATTTTATGCTTTTGATTTTTAGTAAGTTTTTGTTTTTAGCGTTTTTCAAAAATTTCTCGGAGTGTTTTCCGGGGATTTCGGGTGTCGGTACAGACGAGTCCAGTTAATCGCATAACCAATTTGCCAAGATTTGTTGGATGTGTTTAAACGGGAATATGCGATTATTCGTATTATACAGTTATCCACAAGTTTATCGCCTTGCAACAGGGAACCCAAAATTCAGTCCAGTGGCAAACTTTGTGGGCTTATCCCCTCAAACATAGCTTCGACTTCTAAACTGAAATGTGAAACACTATAAATCAATGTAGTTTTTATCAACCCGTGTTCTGTTTCGCCCTGCAATTTATAGACAGAGCAGTACCTGCCGCTGCTACCTAGAATAAAATCGCCTGATTATTTTTGGTACATTTGTGAGGTACTAAACGTGTTTGAGGCTTGAGCATAAAGTGTCACCATTCATTGCTTGGAGTCTTGATCGTGAAGCTAGCCTATATGGCTAGTTGTTTACGTCCAGAAGTCAGACTTACACCCGATTAACATATTTTGTGAAGTGGTTGTTGTGAAAAAATGTATTATGGCTACCTCGGGCAGTCTTCTCGTATTTTGTACTGCATAGAAGCAAGATACCTTTGGTGCTTACGACGAAAGTTACACATTTGTGCAGCGTCTGTTCAGACAGCAAGATGGAGTTAATAGTGTAGTTAGAAAAGTTTATTTTGCAATCGCTGCTAAGCTTGTCCCTACAGAGTAGTGCAGTTAGTGGATTGTGGATGTTCAACATGTTACGTCCGTGTAGGCCCCCTTGATCTATATTTGTCAACATTTACAGCCTCTTCGAGATAGAAAATGTTATTAATCTAAACATGTGCCACGCACCAGGAGATTAACAAGTCTAGACATCAGAAAGATTTATGCATGTGTGTTTCGGGCAGTTAAAAGCACGATGCGCATGCTTTTCATGCAAAAATTCACTTAAAGCGCTAATGAAAGAAAACGTTCGTATAGGGGGGCACTTCTTTGATCGGCCTCAGGTTTGTTCCTTCGGTAACAGTGTTTTCATAACTGAACGCTAGGCTTGATTCAGATTTCCTGCAAGTTTTTGTTAAGATTTGCATTTCATTACAGCATCTCTATATAATCGTCGTTAATTAAAATGACAATGAATAAGACCCAATTCCTTTCGTTAAGCTCTATTTTCGAGACATGTCTCGATGAAGTTATCCTAACGTATTTATTGCACTTCGGATTATGCTGAACTGCCCCAATACTGTTGCCAGCGGAGCGCTGAAAGGAGTTTCAGCAAACCGAAGCTGATCAAAACCTTCAACAGGTCTCGCATGACAAACAGCAGACTGTTCTCATCAGCCATGTTTTTGCTACAATTTTCTTTTTGCTACAATTTTCAAATTCGCTCGCCTCCATCCGACGCCCGTGGTTTTCCTGGATTCGATGATTCTAGCTGTTTATACGTGAGTCGATGATGACGGTATAAGGGGGGTTCCCCCATCGCCACGAGGAAGCGTTGGTGGGCTCAGTCACTTCAGATTGAAATATCAAACACCATCAATCAGAAGAGATTTCGTCAAGTTTTCAAAATGTGAAGTCCCTCTACGCAAATGTTAAGCTCCCAATTGAAGACTTGCGTCTGTACTGTTCAAGCACAACGTGAGGGTCACGTTGCGACTCGCTTACCAGGGCTGTAAAAATCACACGCACATAAGCAAAACGCGTTAAGTACAATGCACCCAAACGGTTGCAACTGTTAGCAGGCCCTTAATCAGGTAGGCCGCAGGGGGCGAAGCACCCCTGCAACATTTTTCGTCCGCCCCTGGAAGAATGTGTTGAACATAGTTTGAAACTATTGGACATAGTTTAAAAATTTTGGGCTCCTCTCAGGAAACTCTTCGCCCCCTCTGGTGTCCCAAGCTGGTTACCGGCCTGACTGTTAGGTTCACGATTCGCGTGTTTGTTACTTGTCAGACTGCAAAGAATCGAACGCAACGAAACCGTCGTGCGAATGGATGTGAGGTTTAAAGTCTTTATGCCGCCACATATATGTGGAGTGTGTTTGGTTGTTTTTAAGCATAGATAAGAAAAAACAGATTTGAAACTTATGAAAACGTAGGCCATGTGTTTTGTCAAATATTTAACAGTGACGTTTTCGATTCGTTTGCCTGGAAAAATTAACAATCCTGTTCCTGTCAGCCAAGTACGATTTCAGCAATTCCGTGTCATTGAGCGCTTTTGCGTCGAAGGCAGCAACAAGCGCAGTGATCGTGGGGAACTCTAGTAAGGATTTGGAATCTTTTTATTGACCGTACTTTTAGGGCGTCAATATCGTCATTTCGGCTTTTCGCAAATTGATTAACGCTTTTACATTTTCCCTCGTAACAGTGGGAGAGGGGACCTCACAAGCGGATTAGCCTGGGGTCTCGCATCAGCTAAATCCGGCCCTGCATTTAGGTGTGCAAGAAACTTTTCAAAATTTATTTCATTACATTTGTTTAACTTCCTCGGAAACGATCAAAATTGAAACCCTTGCAAAACAGTGTAAATAATTTTTAAGAAATAGTTCTACTAGGCAGCTGGTTAATGGTTGACATATACGTCGCTGTGTCTTTTCTACTAGTAAAGCTTTTGCTTGCGAAAAACTGAGTTTTATAATTTAAGGTACTTATATTATTTCAATACATGTTGTATACGAAAACTACTTGTACTTTTTGCAATATATGTTTTGCGTAAAACTATGACATAATGTGCTTTAGAGCATCTTCTAGCTTAGCTTAAAATGAAGAAATTAATATTTGTTAAAATATTTGTAAGTATCTAATTTATGATATTTTATAGATTGAATTTGCATAAAAACTTGCAATCTAAAATGAAAATACGGTAAGTTTCAGAGAGACGTAATTGTAATTTGAAAACGATTAACTTAACCTTCAAGCAAACGCAGCTGTGCACTTAAACCTTAACCTCTCAACTGGAATAAGCTTTTCTGTTTTAATTAAAACCTATATAATGTGAGCAACCTTAGAAAACAACTCCACGCTTGATTTTATTAGTGAGGAAGCTAGAAGATAAAAGTTCGACAAACAATGTTTCATCCTTACCTTCATCGCATTTGTCCCCTGTCCATCCAGGGCAACAGTCGAGGTCTTTCTCAGATCTTCAAAAACAGTTCAGAGTTAGCAACAGAATATTTATATATGGGGGGGAGTTAAAGGGAAGAAAGTTTATATATCTTTGATGTTAGTGTGTACATGAGGCTTAAATAGTCACGTGGTATCACGTCCAGTCTTGCGTTTGATTGGAATAGTAATCCGTGAGTCATTTTCTGTCTTGTTACAGCAACCCTTCGCTTCATGGCGGATATGTTGTATTTTGTAAGCAAATAAAAAATAATGTTTGACAGTTTTCATAACTGTACCCTATTATTCCAGACAGGCTCCCGTTGGTCTGGACTCAAAAATATGAACTAGGAAACAAAACAAGATACAAAAAACAGAAATTGCTAACTGAAATCTATTCAGCATCAATCAGATTATTTTGTAGTGATAACGGTCTGCTTCAGCAATGCTTTGTCTTTAGAGACTACCTGGTGACCAAAGAGAAACAGTTGTGCAAAGTCATCTGATACACATTTTGCATTCGCTTTAGTTTGGATTCCAACATCATAGCTTTCGCTGAAAAGCGTATACATCCACTAGGTCAATACTTGTTAACCGGGTGAATGGTTCAATTCAGGGTGAAGGAAATTTTTGCTAGAGTGAACGAAAGAAGAGGAGTGAACGAGGGGTGAATGAAATTTCTGTTCCTAAATTTTTGTATACCCTCCTCAAGAAACCTTAAAATACTACACGAGTCAGGAAAAGTAGGATATAATTAGAGGTGCAGTGGGGTGGGAACGCGTTCCCACACCTTTTTACATTAGTAACGTTACTTAAAATTTAGAATTTTTATTTCAATTTCTGCGTGTAGCACCTGGAGCAGCTTAAATGAATAAATGGCAAGTTATCGCGTGTATAACACCGTAGCATTGTTGTGTGTAACCACTGTTTGTGGCATCTGCAATGGTATTTGCGTGCCCCACGCTTCGTCTGATTGTGTACATTTATCGTAACTCTGCTATCTTCGTTTCAGAGCAGTGATAGTCTTGACGTTTTCAGGCCATTGCGGAGTAGGCTACAGCTTCCTGAGTGGATTGCGAGAACTAAATGAGCTTTTTGCGTGTGAGGGTATCTGAACGATATTTGGTGTTAAATACCAAACGATATTAAGTCTTCTACCAAGTTTACCTTGAAATGGAAACTGAAGAAACACCTCCTACGTGAAAAAGATGCACAATTATGAACTTTCGCAACATTTCACTTGTGCAGAATAAAATTCTGTAAATTCTAGTATTTTGCATTTCTGTGTAATTTTTATGCATATTTACTTTTCGCATTTTTTCTTCCCTGTGCACATCCCATTCTTTTCAACATGAAAGCACGTTCCATAGTTTTTTCCTGTTTTGCTTTGCCTTTTGTTTTGTACCTCATTAATTAATTTTTGTTACTTTTTATTTTCATATTTTTTTAAACATATTCTTATCCACACCAAATTCCTTCAATTAAATTTGATCCATTCATCTGTGTACATAGGCATGCGTTTTCATCTGTACATTTTCTTCACCATGTTCTGCGCTTATTTGTTTTCTTAATTGTGCTTATTTCATTTCCAAGTGTTGTTTTTCAACACTTCTCAAAAACTGACAAACGGGGTTGGTTGACTAGATGACCGCCATGGCCCCTCACCAATTCTATACGACACAGCACCCCTCTTTGTTTACACTGATCAAGTATTGCGCCATTGCATTTTCATTTGCTCTAATGTTCACTAACGGTTGGTTTTCTTAGTGCAATAGCTTCTTGTAGTGCTTCTGCTTGTTGGCTGAGTCATATGAAACAACAAACTATTGTCCATTGTTAGAGTTCGACTGTAACCTAAATCAGGGGATGTAGTAGGGTGGGAACGGCGTTTCCACACCCCTGGGTATAACGCTACCGATAATTTGCATATATCTTCCTGGGACACGTGACATCCGTTATTTCCAGACTAAACTATTTTTTACTTCCATATGTCCAGTGTTAATCACTTTCGCAATAAAATTGCATCTGCGCAGTGAAACATACATGTACAAATTTAATGCACTGTACCACCAAAAAGGGGATTTTTTAGAGGAGATTTTTGTTTATGCGTAGAAAACGTCATGCGCATGTTAGATCCGTTTTTTAGACTCTTCACATATAAGGTTTCGGTGATCATATCTGGCCAAACAGGATTTGCACTTTGCATTGAAATGTTAAGGTAGTAAGGTGTCCAAAATTTGCTGCACATCAGGTAACCAATGGTTGGCATAGTACCCGTATTTTCTATATATAGGCTTTCAGCGACATTTTTATAAAATAACTCTGGCACCATTCCATTTGTCTCTGAAAATCTGTTGAAGTAATAGAAGTCATGAAAGCACAGGTTTCTAACATTTTTCTAAGTTCATGAAATCAACAACAAAAAGCGTCTAGGTAGTGGACCATCCAGGATTCCTGAGCAGGGATTCTAGTAAGTTGCATTGATCTTGTTTCATAACCAAAACATATCAGCAATCGTGAATATAGTGACCAACTCAAAGCGTTCTAACTTCACGTCTACAGGATTGAGCAACTGTAACTTCGGCAACCGTTTTATGATGCAATTAACTGCGTCTATGACGTATGGGGTTAGGTTTTACCGAGAGTTGCCATGTTTTATTCAATCGAGTGGTGGAATTTCTGCTGTGCTCTCTCCATGCGCGTCCTGTGCAAAGGTTATCTGCTAGAATCGCAGTACTTTCGAAAGTTTCATTCTCGATCTCGAGTGAAATCACGAACTCTCAGCAGAGTAGCCTCATCAGTCGAAGTACAGGCCCTACCAATCGAAGCACAGGAGTAGTCGATTTGTGGTAGTTGTTTGTCACGCCATGCAGCTTAGCCAGAACCAGGTTTGTAAAGGAAGTTCAGCGTCGAGAATAAGCTCCCTTCAAAATGTAAAAAGAGAAAGTATGACAATGATCATATGAAATATGGAGTTTTTCTTCCCAAAAGTGAAGAATTGAGCCATGAGCCGTCTGCATTATGCAATTTTTGCAATGTTAATTACAACAGCCAGTGAGTGGTTCCTTTTAAAACGGCGTTGTCATTTACAAACACGGGATTCATCAGAACAGGTCCCCGCAATTCTTCAAGAAACAGCACGAATATTTGTGCAAAGAACAAAATTCCCTCCAGACATCAGTCGTAAATGATTCTGCCAGCAAAAAGCTTCTTTTCATTTCCTCTTTTCAAAGAGCGCATATGCTGATAAAACGAAAAAATATTTTGCAAAATTGAGTCTGTGATCAAACCTTGCTTGAAGATCGTAAGCCATTTGTTGCATGGTGGAAAGCATACCGTGGATAAAGTAGAGCAAATGCCGTTGCTAATGATCATGGGCATCGCAAGGGAAGAGCAAGGAGAGACTTGGCTTCTCTGTATTTTGTTTAAGGTTGTTTTTCTTAGTTTCCAGTGATTAGAATTCACTTTGGCCCCCCCCACC
>JGI24022J15233_10002913_pt1 | contig 16522 bp, 8 predicted proteins | sample Ectturendosymbi2_FD_15233 | JGI IMG/M metagenome (IMG submission 15233)
CCCCACACAAACCCAAAGCCTCCCCGCAAAAAGGCAAAGCCCCCCGATTGAAAACTTTCTGGCGACGGTTCTGCGTTGAACCACAGCCTAGCATGTGCCAGCTATGCTATTTATTTAGCCATACATACATGCATATGTTAATAAGGCTGAAAAAATAGGAAAAGTAATGACGAGAAGGGTGGCTAACAAGTAGAGAAAGCAAGATCCATAATCGAGAATTAAAAACAAGACCCCTTTCAGTCTGTGAGTATTTGATTGTGATGTTCAAGATGCTTTGTTATTCCTTATTGTAATAATGAGCATGATTTTCTCTCATTTTATATTGTTGTAAGCAAAGAGGAGTGGAAAAAGGAAGCACTTTTATGTTCGGCCCCGGGCGGCACATTAACATCGCAACGCCACTGCAGTTGAGCATGCGGTTCCTCGCTGGTTCAAAGGGTAAACCTAATTTGTGCCAAAAAAGTCTATTACTCTAATAGGCCTGAATATGTTTTTCTTTGCTTCAACGGCAGAATCACGAGCAACATTTTTAAAACTTGTTTTGGACAGAGTGAGCAAGTTTGGATGGATGAAAAATTAGTTACAATTTTGCTTTTTGAAATTCAAAGTCGTGCTTTCGTGTTTTTAAATCTCTGAATTTATCACCTCTTAACTCTAAATATTTGGAGAATCATTAATCAATTGCTTGTAGTGTGAGGAGGAAAGTAAACAGGAAAGGTGTAGGTAACGTTACAAAAATGGCAAAGCTTTGTTAGCCAAAATACACGAAATATGTGGCGAATGAATTTGAGTGTCAGGGCAGATGCCCAGTGTTAAAATAAAAAGAATGTAGTGAAACAGGTAAGTGGTAGATAGTAAAAAACATTAATAGTTTGTTGCTTCATTGGCAAATAATATTGTTGCGATCGGAAATCCCGAGAGGCATGTGCGCAAAGCTTTGCACCGTGGCAGCAAGCAACAATAGAGATCACCCGACGGGATCACTCTATTATTGCTTGTTCGCGCCACATACATATATTTTTGTTCTTCGCGCACATCCCATTCATGGTGAATCATACAATCAACGCAACACCACCGGAGAGGTTGCGACCAGGATGTGGAGGTCGTGCGGAGTTCAGCCTTCACACAAAGAACGTGCGATCGGTGTTCTTTGTGTGAAGGCTGAACTCCGCCCGTGCAACCTACTTCAGTACTTGGCAGGAGACCACAACATGGGAGCTTCATCAGGGCATCACCACCTGTCCTTACACAGAAGGGTTGGTATTGTTTTGTAACGAACAAAACAACTAAAATTTTTCTGAGTCAAAACAAATTTATTGAAGCATGGCAATGGCAAACACCTCGAATATTCGATTGGTTCATCGACATTTTTCGAGTGAAAAATGCGTAGACCCTCTAAACGCTGTCAACATTTTCAATGTCCATGCATTTCTTCATGGAATTTGTAAATAAGGCCACGGGTTTGAGGTTGTAAATTCGTAAGAGGAAAGTGAAAATGAACGTTTGCAGTATTTGGCCGTTTGCACAAAGTTTGGATGATTTTTATTGTCTTGATATTTGGCAATGTGCGAGATATTTTGTTGCAGCATTATTCAAGGAGTTAGCTTTAATTGCCATCAGAGAAATGTGAGGTCTCGAGTCTTGGTCTCGAAGTTCCAGGTCTCGGTCTCGGTCTCGGCTTTTATGACAGTCTCGGTCTCGTCTCGAAATTTGAACCAGGTCTCGGTCTCGGAGGTTACGGTCTCGACTACATCACTGGTTGCAACCCATAGTTGAGAAGCCTGGCCTAGCCGATGCCTTCCGCGGTCGTTTTGATGCGGCGCTCCAGTCCATGACTGTGGGAGAGTTGCCACGTCTGCACGGCGCACACCTGGCATGTTTGATTGCTGCGCAACATATCTCTGAACTGCTGCATTTCATGTTTTGCAGCGTGAGTAAGTCCATTACAAAATCGATGCACTGAGGCAATCCAGGTCGAATGAAATCAATTTTTGCGAGATATTTGCTGTATTGGCTTCCTAGCAAGAGTTTGCCGTTGTAGCATGAGTGTGTACTGTGTTTGGACGATGTTGATCTTACGGATGGATTGGATAGGTCTACTGCTCACAGTCACTTGTTTGTTAGTGAGCTGTATATTACTTAAGATTTTACTGCGTATCTAAACATTTAGAACTCCGCAAAGAAGCAGTTGCTTAGTCCCATGATTTGTTGATTAATTTTCCTGTTCAATTGCTGGCTGAAAGTGAAACTGAAAGGTAATCCTGCTTTGGCTCAGCAAGGATTGCTAGTATATTTTCTGATATGTTTTCTGATTCGTTTTGTTTGACAATAGAGTAACATTGAGTTAGAATTGCCAACTCAACATTTGACCTTTTAGACCATGATTATGGAGTTTGTGAAAATTAGGCAACTTGTAAATCTTGATGGCATTGATTGTATTAAAATGACATCTGCTGATAATTAGTTTGATTTCTAAATACTGAGTTGTTCATTAATTTATTTGGGACACAAACACATAAACACAAAAAAACTCACAAGTAAACAAGATAAAATGAACAAGCAAACTCATAGAATAGAAATACAAACAAAATTATAATTGCATCTTCTCAGTGTACGTAATATAATCAGGTGGTTTTCTAGTTAAGTCCCCCAATAGAAATTGCTGTGATTTCTGCTGCTGTTGATGTTTTAAGAAACAAGCCTCTGGTTTTACTATTTTTCTAAGTAAACTCTAAAAATTATTACACCTTAAGTCAGTTATTATGCTCCTGTCTTGCAAAGAGTGGTTGTAAGTGTTGCTGTGTTCAGGTTCAGTATAGCAGAATTTCACCTACCTGGTGATTCAGTGTGCTTTTTTGGGTGATGTTTGAGACTCTTGCAAAATAAATAGTTTCACTCATTGCAATGTCGATAACAAGAGAATATAATCAACTATATGACTGTGAAAGCTGTTGTTTTTCTAACTGTAGTTTTTTATGATTCAACTCTGAAAATGCAATAAGAGGCAAACAAAACAAGGCAGCATGAGTAGTAAAATACTAGCATTTTAGGAGCAATCCTATGCGAATGCCAGTAAAAAACTGACTTTTTGAAATAGTGCTCTTTTTCTGAAGTTTTTAATGACAAAATATCTTTGTTTGATGTCTTAAGATCACCGAAGCCTCTTAATCAGATTCTTACAGATTTCCTGCTACTTCCTTTAAATAATTGGAGTTAGCTTTTACTGATGAAGGGCAGAGTGGTTGCTGTTTATGAATTTCATCTTGTCAGAAATTTTGTTTTGTGTGCATCTTATGTCAAACACCCTATTTTACAGTAAAATTTTCATAGATGTTTGTGCGTATTTGCAGAATCTTTAAAAAGCAGATACTAAGAAATTTATTACTGATACTTTGTTTTACTGCAATTCTAAGAGTATGCATAGCTAAAACAAAATCTTAACTTGGGTATAACCAGGGTGAAATCATCCATTTTATTTCAAGTAAAAATAACCTTTTCTTTGCTGTGCATATTGAAAACTTCTACAAAAATTACATTTTGTATATTCAGAACAGGAAATAAAATAAGCAGGCAAGCAGCATTGAACTATTTTATGGAGCCTGTACAGGCAGTAATCCTACTGTATGCAGCTGTCTATAAGATAAGACGTGCTAAGTGCTGTACAGTGTGCCACACTTGTCAAGGCTGATATATTATGTAAATATCATGTAAATACCAATCTTTTTATAGTGCTGGAGCAACAATGCTGCGTCACCTTGAGCCACCTATAGAGAGAGTCGAACCGACAGTCCTCTGCGTAACAGCAATAATACAGTTTTCCCTACTTGACTAGGAAGACTCTACTAGATTTCTGCTACGAGTTCAAGATTATATGTGGCAAATCACCATACCACATTGCTTCCACCTTTCACAAGCTCAAGATGACCTTCAATGGAGGATTCTAGACACTGACACATTGGGCACCATTTGTTGCAGCCACAGTGCTGTGTCACCTTGCCACCTAAAAGAGAGTCGAACCAACGACCCTCCACATAACAGCAATAATAGAGTTTTCCCCACTCGACTAGGTAGACTCAACTAGATTGCTGCTAGACTTCAACATTATATGTGGCCAATCACCACGCCGCAATAGTGAGTTGTTATCAAAAGCTTACCTTTGCTGTTGTCAGAAACTGTTAACTCAAGCTTTACTAAAATGTAGTCAATGGTGCTGGTTTATTATTTAGAAAACTACTAGGTGACTTTTATGTATTAAGTACAGCTAGGTCTCATCCAAACTCCGAACAACCGGAATCCCCGCTATCCAAAACAAAACTGCTAGGAACATATTTCTCCCAATGCATTTCACCCCTTTTATCTGCAAACATTGCTGTCTGACTCTGACATGGAAATTTAGGAACGGATATGTCAAATCAATAGAAAAATATGCTCTGTTATTTCGTTGTTTATTAAATCACAATGGATGTGTGAAAGTCAGTTTTCTATGTACAATGAATGTACTGTATTTTTTGGGCTATATGGTGCACCAGATTATAAGGTGCACTTTGATTTTTGAATGCTAGCAGTTCTTTTTTCATACATAAGGTGCAAAATGCCAAATTACAAACAAGGGAGTTTAATCTGTCACACACACCTCATCCACTAGACGGGCAGAATGAACTAAAAGCTGTGCGCATGTTTAATATGGGTGTGCCAATATAGTCAGGAGCCTTGTGAAGAAATACATGTAGCTCTGTGCATAGTAGCTTTGAAGAGTAATACAATCTGTGCTTCAACATTAAGGCATGTGCTATTGCTAGCTACTCACGGAACCACATGTGCTGTTCATTGCAATTGTTGTTGGTTTATTACATAACACAATGGTGTGCTTACAAAAAATCACAACTAGCAATTAAATAAATAGCACTGTTTACCACATAAAACTGGTCCTAGGTGAGAAAGCACAACCAGATTCATACATTAGGCACACCACATTATAAAGCACACTTTCAATTTTTGAGAGAATTAAAGCACTTAAGTGTGCCTTATGGTCTGAAAAATATGGTGACAGTGGCAGAACTTGCAGGATGCACTTAGGTCTCTTGTACAATTCTTTTTCATGTTTGGTCTCATTCTGAATGCATACTAGCTTACATATTTCAATCAGAACTGCTAACAAACAAAATTACAATGAGTGTTTCATTTAGTCATGTTCCACATGTAGACTGCATGTATTTACTAAAGCTGACAGTTCATCTTGGACTACAGTTTTTTTCTTTTCCTGTTTGAGCATCTGCTTAGGCGAGTTCTACTGTTTTGCACATTGTAAACTTTGTTTACGTTATTGGTATTTGCTCTGGAAATAATTTTGCTCATTATACTTTTTATTCAGATTATCTGGATACCTCGTAAACTTACATGATAAACGAATTCTGACTGTATATATATATATCTAATCATTTCTTGATTTTTGTCTTCCAGGTGAAGTAATATCATAATGCGCAATATTTTTTTTAATTTGTGTTTCTTGGCTACTTTAGCAGCAACAAGATGTGTAGATGATGCCATCAAAGATTCTTCCTTGTACAACGAAGATGATTTTAAAGAGAGTGTCCCAGGAAAGCCACACTTTATTATGTTCTTTGCTCCGTGGTGAGTAGGTTATGTATTATGAAGCTGGTATTACACAGTAGCATAGTGCAAGCTCTGAAAAAATAACTTCTTTTGGGCTGTGTAAATAATATTTGTGCATTGCTACTGACTCATGTGGTGTAGTCATCATTGAATCTGAGATAAAAATGTGAATAAACTATTCAAGTAGCTACATTTTGAACTTCCAGTGAGGTTATTGCATGTGATATATGCAGTGATTCTGTGTAGGGTACTCATACTGACATTACATCAATTGAGAGATGTCTTAGATAAGACAATGGTCAACATTTTTTTAATAAATATCAAATTTTGAGCAGCAGGCTTGGTTATGATGTAAGCATTTCCTCAGTGATGCATAACTGTTTTTTGTTATCATCAAGGTGAATTCATTGACTGGTCATTTTATGTCAGAACATAAACTTTTTAACATTAAAACTGAGCGTAGTGCAAAAAATGCCTATTATCATTCTTGATTTCTTGTTTCTCTAATGGCAGAAGCAATTTTTTTCCAGTATGCATGTACAATATGTAGGCACGACTCAATCTGAAACCTATGATAGATCAAATATGATAGTAAACAACTTGACAAATCCTTGATTAAATATCCAAAAGTGCTTGTCTTACTTTTGGATTTCTACGACAGTATAACAATTATTTTCATCAAGATGTTACTTTGATTAATGCTCGGTATGTCAAAACACAAAGGACAGTTGTTATAGTGTGGGAACGCTGTTTGCTTGACAGTTACTGTTGCTAAGCTTATGTTTGTTAAGTCTGTGAACTCTTTTGTGCTAACTGAACCAAAAGTATGTTGATTTGAAGATATGAAGGAATCTGATTTAGCCCAGCTGGTGCCCTGATACTAGTTGAAATGCCTGTGTGCTTTTACCATGAAGCTAGAATGCAACTAGCAGTGAAGAAAGTGGCATAGTGGTCTAGCCATGGGATATTTTTTCATGCCCTACCTTCCACTGGCATTACTATTTTCTGGTGCTAAGATCCATTGTTTGCCTCCAGTTACCTGCAATAGGACATACCACGATAAACATTGGCTTTAAAAACTAAAGTTAGGTTTATGTCAATTGCTCAGCTTCAAGCAATAAATTCTCAATGACCGATTGTCAGCGTTGAGTGTTTGATGTGAGCATTTATATTCTTTCAATCCCGTAGTCATGGTCTGATAAAGACACTGCCCACAGGCAATTTTTTATTTTCAAAGCTAGTTTGATGTCATTACGTTGCAATGCCATGCAATATTGTTCTTGTCTTGAAATATTGTGGTTCACCAAATTTAATAATAGTACTCAAATACGTTGATTTAGAATTCAAATACTTTGACCTTTTAACTACTGTTCAATGCCTGAAAATAGGAAATCTTGTGAATCTCGCAAGTAAATATGGTTTATATAATTGCAGGTGTGGTCACTGTCAGCGTTTGAGGCCTGTTTGGTCTCAGCTTACCGATGAAATCAATTCTGACGATGAAATTGACATGAAGATTGCCAAAGTACAATAACACTACATATAATGTATCAGCTGTAGATTTATCAGTTCCTAATGTAATAAAATTTCAATGTTTTATTCCTGGATCAAATAATAAAGTATCAAGTTGGTTTTATGTCTATGGGAAAAGGAAGGTATATCTAAGCAAACTACGTTTATTTTAGAAGCAGTTTGAAGTTTAAGAGTTCTTTCATTTCAATCAGACAAACGAAATGTTGGCATCCAGTTTGTTAAATGTTGTGAAAAAGCTTTTTGTCATTTTGTTCATTTTCATGCTACGTTTGTGCGGATATTTCTGAAGAGTTTGGATAAATTCTCATTTTCCTTGAATAGTATCGTTGGTTTTGTTTGACATTTTGATTTAGTGTAAGTTATTTTAAGGGACTGTGACTCCGTTGCCTCAATCATTGATTTTCTGGAGTTTGATAGGCGTGTTTTCAACATCACGATTTTTACAAAATGTCAAGCTTGGGACCTACACTGCGCATGCGTTTTCGGTCAATAGTACAGCCTAAGATATGTAGAATGTGGTGTTGCAATTTTTCTCAACGCTTATTACAAGGTATTTTCGTGACACCACCTTTTGATTTCTAAGTTTTTTCTTCTTGCGGGTGTTGCAGAAGTTTTTCTTTTTCTTTCCAGTGTTACAGTTGTTGTACTTAAGTAATGCTTCGTCACATTAAGCAAACGCCACTGCTGTCACGATGGTTTTCACCACGAAAAAAGTGGTGAAGGCACGTGTTCTGGTAATCTGTCGCCTTGTCACATTTTATCATAAACGAAAGACAAGATATTGCAAGATATTATTTATGCGCATGACATTTGATAACGTTGAAGAGTACTGATGTGTTGTATCTTTTCAGTAAACGAAATGTTTTGCTGACCTGTCTTAGAACGTTCGTATAGACCAGGGCTTCTCAAACTTTGGGTCGCGACCCCAAATGGTGGACCCAAATTTCACAACATGTCTGTGACAAAACAATGGATGACAGAATAGCCTTATATCGCGAATGTTGTTTTCCGAATTGTACAAAATAATGGTGAAAAAGTTACTTCGTAGGTTTCAGGGGGGGTGATCAAACCCTCTGGATCCGCCCTGAATCATACACAATCAAAGATTTCAGGAGACGACACACCTGCTACGCCGAGAATGGGTTTTCGGAGTTATTTAACGAGTTTGCGACTGGAATTTCCAAAACAGAGTATGTCATTTTTGGATAAGAACAAGAAATTAATGCCCAGTCATTTCTCACCTAGCCATTCATAAACCATTAGCCTTTTGCACAACAAATGTGTAAAGCGGCATTCTCAAAATTGAGAATAATCATCAAGTCCAAAAAACGATCCTTTTTGAAAAATGTTAAGAATGACTTTCGTCCTGCGTTATCTTGTACCAATCCAGGATTGGATGATCTGTGTAAAAATCGTCAAGTACATCCATCCCATTAGTTGTGCTCAATAGATTCCGTAAACTGAATCGTTTTTTTGTTAATATTTCTTCGCATTACTGTTTCCATTACGTGGCAGTTTTATTACTGTTACTTTTGTAGATTGTGTGCAATTGCATGATTTCGCCATTAGACAAATGCCTCTTGACATTTGTAATGGGATATCTTTACACGTCTCATTTAAACATCTAGGCTATCTATCAATGGGTCGCATTGAATCACCATTTTTGAAATGGGGCCGCATAACAAAAAAGTTTGAGAAGCCCTGGTATAGACTGACTTTCCGGGATTAATTGTAAAACACCGTAAAACCTGCGTGATTTCTGCTGGTCCACTATTTTTTACTTGAATTACCTGAAAGATGGCAGTAATATCTAAGATCTACTACCTGATTGTTCGTGTTATTTTTCCAGGTTGACTGCACTGAAGAAACTAAATTGTGCTCAGATGAAGGAGTCGTGGGATACCCAACGTACGCGCAAGAATTTAATTGGTTTACGGTATTTTCGATGCAGCACGGTCATCCTGATAAAAAAGTTTTTTTTGACCCCACATGTTATTTCTTGCTTGAAATGTGCGATATTTTTCAGCCAGGGCACATTACTTTCGTAATGCAGTCCTCGAAAACGCACTGTTTAATCAAGTTAGGCTCTGCATTAAGTTTTAGCCAATGACAGAAACGACCCATTGTCATCAGGTTAAAGCTGTATCATCCTGGGCGAGATCCAATTCGTCATAAAGGTTCCCGTGACTTGGAATCACTGCGAACTTTTGCGATTGCTGCTGGACAGCCTCAGTCTGATGGTGAATCAGCGGTTGCGCACGTCGATGGTCTTTTCGATATCACCGACGCAAGTTTCGACGCCCACACCAGCAAAGGTTACCATTTCATCATGTTCTATGCGCCGTGGTGCGGCCACTGCAAGCGCTTGGAACCTACTTGGGTCGAACTGGCCAAGTCTCATGTTCCGTCGGAAGACAATGCGAATGATGTTCGCATCGGCCGCGTAAGTCATATTTCGAGATTCTCGGCTCGTGTATAGTGCATATATATAGTGTGTATGCTTTTTAATTGGAAACTACGAGCAATTTTTACTTTTGCCGTGTGTTTTCCCATTTGTTTCCTTTAAGGTTGTCACCTGGTCTCATCCCGGAAACTATATTTTTCCATGGTCATTTATAAAATACAAAAGTCGCGACCCATTTTTATAGAATACAAACAAAATAAATCAAAGTCATTTTTTCATTAGGTGGCATTTGCACACAACCACGAAAAAAAGACGAGACGTTGCTCACGTCTGATAAGATACTTCTTTGTCTCTATTTTTTAGAGAAAAAACAAATAGAAAATCAGATGTGCATGAATTGTTTTTATTTTTTTTCAAATTTATATGTTGTTTACAAACTGTCCGCGGCTCTTCCAGAACGTGCCCTCGACCCACCAGTTGAGCTTCGCTGCTGTAGACTACAATTGTGAGTTTTAATTGAAAAGGACATAAACTAAACTAGTTGTTAATTGTATGGTTGCGACTAGCCTTAGTCACGCGTAAAGCTTGCTCTAGAGGTTGGTCAATTCCACTGGTGTTGCTTTTTGCAGTGTCGTCAAGGCTCGGATTTCCTGTAAATTTTTTGAAATCAATTTTCTCCTCACTCTGGCTGTTTTTTTGCGTCATTATTTGTCAAAAACAGTACTGGAAATGTATTACCGTGTGCATAAAAGCTGGCAGTGAAACGCTTAAAATAATTTTAAATTTTCTTGTAACTTTTAAGTAAATCGCATTTTTTCTGTTTTTGAAACGGTCGCCGACGGGTGACCACTGCTATAGTGGACGTTTTGTACTGCAAGGCTGTGCAGTCATCATTACGTACACACACAGAAAGCAGCATACAAACAGATCAACGCCCTGGGTTGAAGCCGCGATGTCTCAGTGGTCGAAGTGTGGATTTGATACTATAGTTTCGTCAATCTCAACTGTCCCGGCAGGAAATTAGTTTCGCGCAATTTGCCTTAAACCCAATAACACTCAAAACAACCAGCTTCGGAAATCATGAGGATAAAACAAATTTAACTTTTCGTATATTTTATGATTAGCGGCGAAATTGTGATTGAAAGTCCAATTTTTGTGTTCATCTTTTACATCGCTAATGCCCTGGATTGTTTAAATTCAAATTTGTCGTAGCTTCTGTTTGCTTGGTCTGGCGTCTATTATTCAATGCTCGTACCTGCCGGATAAGTTTCAAAATGAATGTTCGTGAACATCCTGAATCAGCTGGGGACCTGAAAAACTGCGCAGCTGACCTCACTGGTTGTTGTAAAGTTCCTGAAACTGATTTTGCCATTGCGGATTTAAAAATGCAAATACATGTTTCACTGGAATTCAAAACATGGATGCAGCTGTCACCTCGCAAGTTGGTTCTTGCTGCTGTAGGTTTCTGACTTTTGGTGATGATCAAAATTTTACTACTGTAGATAAGACGCTAGTTGTAGATTTAAATTTTTTCTCGTTCATCAAAATGTTGCATTACAAACTTCCTGTGCATGCAGGTTGATTGCACTGCTCATTCCTCCATTTGCAAAACTAACGAAGTCAGGGGATATCCAACTTTGCTGTGGTTCGAGGATGGAAAGAAGATGAAAAAGTACCAGGTCCGTAGGATCTTATTCACTATGGCCTAAAAGCTGTACATGAGGATAAGCGTAACTGTAAGAAACACCAGTGTGTTCGCGGTACAATATTTTTGCGCATTTTTGACCATCCTTAACCGAAAAAAGAAACAGAATTTGATGTTTTCATACAATAAGCAGAAAAGTAGTTGTTAAAAAACAACTGGGTGCCAAAATCATGATTGACAAGTGTCTGTAGAGTATGAAATTTTAACGTATTTTCTTTAATACTTCCTGCGATGCTTACCCGTGTTGGTTTCAACTTTCTTTGTTTATGGGGCGATGCATCCATTTATCTTCTGTCTCCTGGATGGGTCATTATGAAAACCGTAAACCGTTGCAATGCTGCGACAAGACACCCGCTTTACATATACTTGTTGAAGATTGTTAGGGAATTGGTAATCGCCGTGATATGTCCCTTATTTTAAAACAAAATTTTTAAAGATCGAACTTGATTTGTTTGGTGAGGGTGCTCTCATCGCGTTTTATATGCAGAGCGGAAGAGACTTAGAAAGTTTGGAGCGGTTCGTTAAGGAGACATTGAGTCCAGCTTCCGCAGAAGAGGAGGACGCTCATCAGCAAGCCGAGCAGGTAGATTAATTTCAACAGAAAAGTGTCTGTGGTGGTCGTTCGTTTCACAACATTTTTATCATATATCGGTTCTTGATGCATTCAGTGGATGCATAAGCTGATTTCCGTAGAGTATCAAAGAAGTTTTGCTATTTTGTGAACATCGACATTTTCCTGTCTTAAAGGCTCAACACGACCCCGATGCTATGCTTCCACACAAAGATGGTCTTTTCGATATCACCGATGAAAGTTACGACGCCCACACCAGCAAAGGTTACCATTTCATCATGTTCTATGCGCCGTGGTGCGGCCACTGCAAGCGCTTGGAACCTACTTGGGTCGAACTGGCCAAGTCTCATGTTCCGTCGGAAGACAATGCGAATGATGTTCGCATCGGCCGCGTAAGTCATATTTCGAGATTCTCGGCTCGTGTATAGTGCATATATATAGTGTGTATGCTTTTTAATTGGAAACTACGAGCAATTTTTACTTTTGCCGTGTGTTTTCCCATTTGTTTCCTTTAAGGTTGTCACCTGGTCTCATCCCGGAAACTATATTTTTCCATGGTCATTTATAAAATACAAAAGTCGCGACCCATTTTTATAGAATACAAACAAAATAAATCAAAGTCATTTTTTCATTAGGTGGCATTTGCACACAACCACGAAAAAAAGACGAGACGTTGCTCACGTCTGATAAGATACTTCTTTGTCTCTATTTTTTAGAGAAAAAACAAATAGAAAATCAGATGTGCATGAATTGTTTTTATTTTTTTTCAAATTTATATGTTGTTTACAAACTGTCCGCGGCTCTTCCAGAACGTGCCCTCGACCCACCAGTTGAGCTTCGCTGCTGTAGACTACAATTGTGAGTTTTAATTGAAAAGGACATAAACTAAACTAGTTGTTAATTGTATGGTTGCGACTAGCCTTAGTCACGCGTAAAGCTTGCTCTAGAGGTTGGTCAATTCCACTGGTGTTGCTTTTTGCAGTGTCGTCAAGGCTCGGATTTCCTGTAAATTTTTTGAAATCAATTTTCTCCTCACTCTGGCTGTTTTTTTGCGTCATTATTTGTCAAAAACAGTACTGGAAATGTATTACCGTGTGCATAAAAGCTGGCAGTGAAACGCTTAAAATAATTTTAAATTTTCTTGTAACTTTTAAGTAAATCGCATTTTTTCTGTTTTTGAAACGGTCGCCGACGGGTGACCACTGCTATAGTGGACGTTTTGTACTGCAAGGCTGTGCAGTCATCATTACGTACACACACAGAAAGCAGCATACAAACAGATCAACGCCCTGGGTTGAAGCCGCGATGTCTCAGTGGTCGAAGTGTGGATTTGATACTATAGTTTCGTCAATCTCAACTGTCCCGGCAGGAAATTAGTTTCGCGCAATTTGCCTTAAACCCAATAACACTCAAAACAACCAGCTTCGGAAATCATGAGGATAAAACAAATTTAACTTTTCGTATATTTTATGATTAGCGGCGAAATTGTGATTGAAAGTCCAATTTTTGTGTTCATCTTTTACATCGCTAATGCCCTGGATTGTTTAAATTCAAATTTGTCGTAGCTTCTGTTTGCTTGGTCTGGCGTCTATTATTCAATGCTCGTACCTGCCGGATAAGTTTCAAAATGAATGTTCGTGAACATCCTGAATCAGCTGGGGACCTGAAAAACTGCGCAGCTGACCTCACTGGTTGTTGTAAAGTTCCTGAAACTGATTTTGCCATTGCGGATTTAAAAATGCAAATACATGTTTCACTGGAATTCAAAACATGGATGCAGCTGTCACCTCGCAAGTTGGTTCTTGCTGCTGTAGGTTTCTGACTTTTGGTGATGATCAAAATTTTACTACTGTAGATAAGACGCTAGTTGTAGATTTAAATTTTTTCTCGTTCATCAAAATGTTGCATTACAAACTTCCTGTGCATGCAGGTTGATTGCACTGCTCATTCCTCCATTTGCAAAACTAACGAAGTCAGGGGATATCCAACTTTGCTGTGGTTCGAGGATGGAAAGAAGATGAAAAAGTACCAGGTCCGTAGGATCTTATTCACTATGGCCTAAAAGCTGTACATGAGGATAAGCGTAACTGTAAGAAACACCAGTGTGTTCGCGGTACAATATTTTTGCGCATTTTTGACCATCCTTAACCGAAAAAAGAAACAGAATTTGATGTTTTCATACAATAAGCAGAAAAGTAGTTGTTAAAAAACAACTGGGTGCCAAAATCATGATTGACAAGTGTCTGTAGAGTATGAAATTTTAACGTATTTTCTTTAATACTTCCTGCGATGCTTACCCGTGTTGGTTTCAACTTTCTTTGTTTATGGGGCGATGCATCCATTTATCTTCTGTCTCCTGGATGGGTCATTATGAAAACCGTAAACCGTTGCAATGCTGCGACAAGACACCCGCTTTACATATACTTGTTGAAGATTGTTAGGGAATTGGTAATCGCCGTGATATGTCCCTTATTTTAAAACAAAATTTTTAAAGATCGAACTTGATTTGTTTGGTGAGGGTGCTCTCATCGCGTTTTATATGCAGAGCGGAAGAGACTTAGAAAGTTTGGAGCGGTTCGTTAAGGAGACATTGAGTCCAGCTTCCGCAGAAGAGGAGGACGCTCATCAGCAAGCCGAGCAGGTAGATTAATTTCAACAGAAAAGTGTCTGTGGTGGTCGTTCGTTTCACAACATTTTTATCATATATCGGTTCTTGATGCATTCAGTGGATGCATAAGCTGATTTCCGTAGAGTATCAAAGAAGTTTTGCTATTTTGTGAACATCGACATTTTCCTGTCTTAAAGGCTCAACACGACCCCGATGCTATGCTTCCACACAAAGATGGTCTTTTCGATATCACCGATGAAAGTTACGACGCCCACACCAGCAAAGGTTACCATTTCATCATGTTCTATGCGCCGTGGTGCGGCCACTGCAAGCGCTTGGAACCTACTTGGGTCGAACTGGCCAAGTCTCATGTTCCGTCGGAAGACAATGCGAATGATGTTCGCATCGGCCGCGTAAGTCATATTTCGAGATTCTCGGCTCGTGTATAGTGCATATATATAGTGTGTATGCTTTTTAATTGGAAACTACGAGCAATTTTTACTTTTGCCGTGTGTTTTCCCATTTGTTTCCTTTAAGGTTGTCACCTGGTCTCATCCCGGAAACTATATTTTTCCATGGTCATTTATAAAATACAAAAGTCGCGACCCATTTTTATAGAATACAAACAAAATAAATCAAAGTCATTTTTTCATTAGGTGGCATTTGCACACAACCACGAAAAAAAGACGAGACGTTGCTCACGTCTGATAAGATACTTCTTTGTCTCTATTTTTTAGAGAAAAAACAAATAGAAAATCAGATGTGCATGAATTGTTTTTATTTTTTTTCAAATTTATATGTTGTTTACAAACTGTCCGCGGCTCTTCCAGAACGTGCCCTCGACCCACCAGTTGAGCTTCGCTGCTGTAGACTACAATTGTGAGTTTTAATTGAAAAGGACATAAACTAAACTAGTTGTTAATTGTATGGTTGCGACTAGCCTTAGTCACGCGTAAAGCTTGCTCTAGAGGTTGGTCAATTCCACTGGTGTTGCTTTTTGCAGTGTCGTCAAGGCTCGGATTTCCTGTAAATTTTTTGAAATCAATTTTCTCCTCACTCTGGCTGTTTTTTTGCGTCATTATTTGTCAAAAACAGTACTGGAAATGTATTACCGTGTGCATAAAAGCTGGCAGTGAAACGCTTAAAATAATTTTAAATTTTCTTGTAACTTTTAAGTAAATCGCATTTTTTCTGTTTTTGAAACGGTCGCCGACGGGTGACCACTGCTATAGTGGACGTTTTGTACTGCAAGGCTGTGCAGTCATCATTACGTACACACACAGAAAGCAGCATACAAACAGATCAACGCCCTGGGTTGAAGCCGCGATGTCTCAGTGGTCGAAGTGTGGATTTGATACTATAGTTTCGTCAATCTCAACTGTCCCGGCAGGAAATTAGTTTCGCGCAATTTGCCTTAAACCCAATAACACTCAAAACAACCAGCTTCGGAAATCATGAGGATAAAACAAATTTAACTTTTCGTATATTTTATGATTAGCGGCGAAATTGTGATTGAAAGTCCAATTTTTGTGTTCATCTTTTACATCGCTAATGCCCTGGATTGTTTAAATTCAAATTTGTCGTAGCTTCTGTTTGCTTGGTCTGGCGTCTATTATTCAATGCTCGTACCTGCCGGATAAGTTTCAAAATGAATGTTCGTGAACATCCTGAATCAGCTGGGGACCTGAAAAACTGCGCAGCTGACCTCACTGGTTGTTGTAAAGTTCCTGAAACTGATTTTGCCATTGCGGATTTAAAAATGCAAATACATGTTTCACTGGAATTCAAAACATGGATGCAGCTGTCACCTCGCAAGTTGGTTCTTGCTGCTGTAGGTTTCTGACTTTTGGTGATGATCAAAATTTTACTACTGTAGATAAGACGCTAGTTGTAGATTTAAATTTTTTCTCGTTCATCAAAATGTTGCATTACAAACTTCCTGTGCATGCAGGTTGATTGCACTGCTCATTCCTCCATTTGCAAAACTAACGAAGTCAGGGGATATCCAACTTTGCTGTGGTTCGAGGATGGAAAGAAGATGAAAAAGTACCAGGTCCGTAGGATCTTATTCACTATGGCCTAAAAGCT
>JGI24022J15233_10002916_pt1 | contig 16520 bp, 14 predicted proteins | sample Ectturendosymbi2_FD_15233 | JGI IMG/M metagenome (IMG submission 15233)
AGTGCACACGTTATTCTTTGCCTGTCTTTAAAGGGAATTTTGAAAAAGCGTTTGCAAGTTACTGCATATCGAAAAACGAGTGTCATGTCGCACGTGATAGTCTCCACTCTCGAAGTCAGGAATGGCATGTTGTAAATGGGCAGCGTGTTGTGACACATTTCTTTCTAATTAAGTGCATTTGCTTGAACTTCTCTTGGACAAATGCGTCATACAACAGTTTGCCTTGATGTTTAAACGTTCATATTATAAAAGTGTTCTTAAATCAAACAACTGTAGAGCGACAGAGTTGTCATTGTGGACCATCACTCCACTACGGAATCATTTATGAAACATTTTTCGAACGAAATGAAATTGCGAGGTGGCTGTCCAGGCGATTGGGTCTGGCTTGTCCCACCCATTTCCGGAAGCTCTACACCTATTTTTCATCAAGAAATACTGAATTATATGCTCAACCCAGCTTGTTTATATCAAGTAAGAACACAACGTTTCTACCATGTTTGCTAATACAAAGAGCCTTTTTTATCTGCTGTAATTTTCTCAGAAATATAAACAGAAACTACTTTTTGCCTGGTGTTATAACTTACCAAAAAAACATTTCAATAAATACAATAACCAACTTTTTATTGATGTGAAACTTATTTCAAAAAGATGAAGTAATTTGAAGAAATTTTCTCCAGTTCTGCACCAACGATTTGTCCTTCCGTGTTTGTGTATGCCTTGACAGCAAAGGCAGCTGTTTTGGACATTAATCGCATGAAAAATTTGATTTCATTTAGTGTGCTTCAAGTGCAATCATTCATTTTGCTTGTATTAGATCTGGTTGGTGAAATTCATTGCTTTAGACCGGGGTCTCAAACACGCGGCCCGCTGGCCACATGTGGCCCGCAAGGAGATGCTTTTTGGAAATTTTTAAATAATTAACATTTATGTTGTTCAGTTTATTCACTGGTGTTTAAAAGTCCTCTGCTGGCGAGTGAACAAGTTCCTTTTAAATGAACGCAGAGACAGCTAGAAATGATTTGCCTGTAACTCATGGTACCTTTCGCAAGAAATAAGANGTGAAAGCTGTTTCTAGTAGAGTTCAGGTACCGCCATNGTTGCATCAGCGTCATAATGCTGCCCACGGGAAGTCATAATGCGGCCCTGTTTTTTTTTAAGTCCTCATTTNNCCCTCGGAGCAATTTGAGTTTGAGACCCTGCTTTANACTCAAAACATGACTGCAGAGCTATTTACTCATATTGGATTTCATCAAATTTAGATGCAGAATGAANCTCGAAAACTTTGCGAATTCACTGTGGGTTCACAAATTCATTTATTCATTTTCACCACCGCTTTTCAGTTAGGGAAAGTGGTTTTGGGAAGCACCCTGAAAAGGTATCCAAATATTCCGTGGTTTTCAGCAACCTGTAATAATTCTGATGGATCCACCACAACACGGGACCAAGCTAGTTATCACGCCACTTGGCCCATGGTCGACGTCTCGGCCGCCTTCCCATGGGCGCAGCCAACAGGACTCGCCTATCTTTCCTGGGGCATCACGGCCACGTGGTCGAACCATATCGTAACTGAGACTTCTGTGTTTGTGAAGTGGCTCGACATTAACGGCTTTGCAAATTTAACCGCTGCGCACTTTATCGCGAAGTTTCACGCCACGAATTTAACCGCTGCGCACTTTGTCGCGAAGTTTCACGCAGCAAATTCAACCGCTGCGCACTTTGTCGCGAAGTTTCACGGCACGAATTTTACCGCTGCGCACTTTGTCGCGAAGTTGCACGTCACGAACTCTTCGCAAAACTCACATCTCTGCTGTTTGTACCTGAGGTAGCTGTCTTTGAACCGTTACCAAAAGATTCATGACCACACGTGAGGACCGAAACAAAGACTGATTTAAAAACTTAATGTTTGCGGTGGTTCAATACTCCTGTTTTGTGACCAAGAAGCGATAACCCTCACGCAGAACTGCGTTTGTTTTGCAACTCCGTGTATCAAACTCTCTGTTCCGCCTTAGCTCAGTCGTGAATACCACCCCCAGGTACTTGAACGTTCCGGCCTGTTGCAGCGTAATACGGGTTACTTGCAGTTGCAACGCGCAGTAACTTAGGTTTTTGGAGAGACATAACACCTCAGCCTTTTTAGTGGTAATGCTGATTCCCGTTGCTAATTTTCATTGGTTCATAAATATTTTATTCTTTATTTATGCAAACCTTTTTTACCTGCACTGTTAACATAAGAGGCCTTCCTTTTGCACAACACTACAATTGGTTTGCGAACCCACAATCGATTTTTCAAATTCTTTATGAATGTGCAAATTTTGGTACAGTTATGTCTTTTCAGCGGGAACCATGGAAGACGTACAGATGGAAAGAAGACATGAATTTTTTGAACAAAAAGAAAAACATCACTTTTCGGTTATTAGCAAAGTAAGTATAGATTTAATTACTTTGCCTTTAAGGGTGGGCAATTAATTTGGCTCAGGGGCCACTTTGAGAAAGCCGCGCATGGCGGACGTAGCTTCTAATAGAAAAAAAAACGATCACGATAAAAAAGAAGCAATTTTCAGTATAACTTAGCTTCAGAACTAACCTTTACTGTAATAAGTTGGAATGAATTGCAGATTTGAAGATTTTTCCTGAATGCTTACGCGGGCATGTGGCCCGCGGGCCGTCATTTGCCCACCCTGCCTTTAGGCGGCCTGTACCTGTTGTAGGTCAATTTCTTGGAAGAAGACAATAATTTTTTCTCTAATAAGATTTTATCTTGTTCTGTGTCTTTGGAGAATAACACGGTTTTTCAAGTGGCGCTCACTTCGGTTTGAAATATTTTCATGTCATTTTTACTCAACAAGCAATCTTGGCTCCACTACGGTTATTTTTATTTTGCAGACTAGTTATCATTTTCCTGTTATTTTTTTGCAGAATAGTTCTTACTTTGTCCAGTATGATGAAAATAGTGTTGTCAAGACGAATTACAGCCACTATCTTATACGGATCGGAACTGGTCAGTCTTTGCTTTTTGCCAAAAGACTACAATGCATCTTCAACCACTCATTCAACGCTAAGGTATCTGTACATTGTTATTAATTTTTTTGCAATTCACTATTATTTTTATTATTTACTAAGTATTTTATGGCTCTTCCCACTTTGCCTCAGGTTTACGTAATGAACGAGTTTGATGTCGCGTTGTTAAAGCACGAAAAGCTCCTATTTATCGTCAGCAGCACTTTTGGAAATGGAGATCCTCCCGAAAATGCTGCGGTATGAAAACAACAAAGCGTTTTACTGTTGAAGTTGATGCAACCTTTTTCTGTTTGTCATACGAACTTTTTTCTGTAAATGTTTTTTTGCTCACGGGAAAAAGTAGAGTATGATTCTCAATACCAAGCTTGACACGAAACAGTGCTGGTTGAAGTCGTGATAAAATTTTGCGTCTGAAAAAATGTCCCAACTGGCATACCAGGTAACACTAGCTGTAGGATTGATGACTGCATATGTTGCTATTTAATTAAAGTTTGTAGGCAGCTAAATATCGCAACGTTTGCTTTAAAAAAACTAGCAAACGGACATCACTGGGCAGATGTATAAAACTATCAGTTTTGTTGTGGTAAAACTTTTAAATGCGAGAAGTAATTGGAATCAAACCCGGAAAGTCAAAAAATTGCAAAACTGCGTTAATACAACTTTTTTAATTCAACTACCACCGCCTTTTGATGAAAACGTTAGTTCATGAACGGCTTGATTAACTGAGATCCTCAGCCTTTACTTAACAGTTAAGTTCAATATTTCCAAACCGTTGAAGTTAGAGTCTAATTACCGCAATATTTAAAAACAATTGATTGCTGCAGCGAGGTAATTGAAACAATTTAACGAAACACGTCGTTTTTTGGTTACTTAAAGGTCAAAATTTTGCAATCATTCAATCATTTGCGAACGTCAGTATACGCTTCCTCAGCTACAACTGTTTTTAAGTTGCACAGTACTCCGTGTTTGTGACGCTATGACCTAATGCATATGTGAAACTGCGGATTCTTATGTCAAATAGGAGGTACTTTTTGGCATTTTTAAAATCTTTGCAACTTAATGGTTTGCATAACAGTCGTCTCAAAGCTTGTGAATCTCCGGTGCTTAACGCACTGTTCAAGATAATTTTGCACATCGTGTTCCATTTGATATGCACAAGAAAAATAACTCTTTAATTGCTGTTTCTAAAAAGATGACAATATCTTGGAAACACAATGTAAAATTCCAAGGCGTTGAAACAGCGCAAAACTTGCTGTGTTGCTAGACGAAAGTTAAAAGTAGTTAAAAACAATTGTTGTGGTAATGAAACATTTGTATAAATAACACTTGGTTTTTACAGAAATTTGCTAAAGCTTTGCGGAGCATTCATCGAAATAAAAGATTTCACCCTTCCTCACTGCGCTACACATGGTGAGAAAAATAAACGCATTTCTGTCACAGGACAAAGATTTAATGAAGCTAGTGGTTGTGCATGAGTAGTATAACAATATTTTTAAAATAAAAATTTTTCTGAAAGAAGAATTTCTAAGTTTTACCACTTATCTTCATCTTGCTTTGTTACTTCCTATCAATATTGCAACAGGTCAAACACTCCTTTAACGTATGTAGTTGAAAATTTAGCCTTTAGGGATTAAAAACTTTGTCAAATCATTAAGGTCTCAGTGAAAAAGTTTTGTCTGATTTGCGCAAAGTTTATCCTGTACTCAGGAACTTTCAAAGCTTCATACAGTAGTAACGATAAGGTTTATCAGGATTTCTAAACAGTTTTTAAAAAAACGTCGTTAAAGATTTTCGTCGTTAAAGAAAAGGCATCCTCTTTGATATTTTCATCTAACAACTGTTTTGTCTAGATGATGTTGCAGCAAACATAGGATTTTTTCAGTTCTTGCTTTTTAAGATATTTTTTTCTCTTTAAAAAAATTTGTTTTAGAGTCTGTTTTTAATTTGTAAATGTTGATCTTACTCCCAGTTTTTCAGTGTTTGGTCTTGGTTCAAGCGCGTTTCCAAGCTTTTGCTCTTTCGCAAGAGAACTGGACAAAATTTTAGGAGAGCTGCAAGCAGAGCAATTACTTGACATGGGGGAAGGTGACGATTTGAACAGCCAGGAGGAAAATTTCCACCGCTGGGCTTCACAAGTTTTCAAGGTAGACCGAAATAGTGGCAGCGAAAACTGCGTCAGTCCTCTTTCTCTCATTCATAAACTTTTTATGTGCTTTTTTTTACAGACAGCGTGTGACAGGTTTGGCATTGTCACCAGCAGACCCAACGCTGAAGCGGTCGTGACACTGCGCAAAAATCCAAAATCCCAATCTTCCGTTTTGTCACCAAAACGAGAAATAAAGGACCGCAAAGAAGGTTGGTGAGAATGTCACTTAAACCCGGCACGGGCAACTGTTTTAAGAGTTCGTGTGTTGGATTGCAACGTTTTTCGCTAGCTTCATGTTTTTACGGAGAATCGTTTCAGCAAATGCCGAGGTTAGCTGGGGCTCTTTTGATATCTACAGAACTTTCCAGCACAACGCAATCACCAAATAGTTAAAGGTATTTTTTCAGCCGTGATCACGATAGTTGTTCTTTTGTAATATTACTTACTTTTGAAATGCTTGTAATTTTACTTGTTGCCATGCGGATCTTTAAAAATGTGTAAATCTGATTGTGTCTCTTGTACGAAAAGGTTTTGCCAAACCTTGTTCTCTTGTAAGTTGTCTAAACACTGATGGTATTTTGCCTCACATGAAAAACATTTAATCGTAATTTAAACTCCGCGAAATGGCAGAAAAAAACTGAGATAAAGATCGACTGTAAAAGTTAGTACTGTAACAGATATTTCACTCTGATCAAAACTAGCTACATATGGAAAACTAACCAATCACTGAAAAGCACACAGCTAGGCGCAAATGACATTACTTACGTGTGTCAGCTGTTTGTTGCATGGTATTAGGTAAAAGGTATGAACAAGACGTGATAGAATAGTTTGAGTTAGGTTGTTTTGCAAAAAATTGTTTTTTTTCCACAGATTTAGGCAATGATTGGAAATTTGTTACTAATATTATTTATAATACTCTTAATTGTTTTCGTTAGAGTTTCTATTTGGTGATTCTTTTTAACTACTTCGCAACATGGAAAATAGACTTTATCTTTGAAACGTGAAATCTTTTATCAAAATTGTTTAGCGAGCGTCAGCAGCAGTATTCAAAAGAACTCATGCAAAAATCGAAAAATTCAAGCATCTCCTCAATAAATAATGATTCTCCGCCAATTTTGTTAAATAAATAAAGATTCTCTGCCAAATTTGTTTTTATCCTCTCCAAATTGTGCATGATTATTTTGATCCTAAAAACTGAAACAATTTGAAGCTGTATGAAAGTATTTTTGTTTTGCAGCACTAGAAAAACTCCATCGAAGAAAGTTTTCATCTTGCTGTGTAAACCGTCGAACTAATTTGCTGTCAGAAAATTGCCGGTAAAATGCTCCATCAGGCATACTTTGGCGAACTCACGAAATATTTTTACTACGACTACCGTCTTTAACATTGCAGTCGCTCGACAATCCTGGTAGAACTTGACACCTTGGGCGATGAAGACCTCCAATTCCAACCCGGGGACCATCTGGCTGTTCTTCCCCGCAACGATTTAGAGATGGTGAGAGGTGAGTATGAAGCATGAACGGGTTCGTTGGTGATTTTATGAAACATTTTTTCTTTAGGTTTTATATTTTTTATGTCATAATCGTTTCATTTGTGACATCGCCTTCAAAATAAACCATGGGTTCCATGTTTTCATTTGTACAAAGCACGGACATTGAAAGGTTATCGTTTCTTTACCACGTCCTTCTTGATACTCTACGGCAAATATTTTGTTTCTGTCTAGAACTAATTACGAAGTTGTCTGACGTCCCCGATGAGGATGCTTGTATTCAGTTAGAAAAAGAAACAGAGACAACCACTGCGTCAGGTAAAAGGATATGATTGAGAAAAAGGCCGAAGTGCTTTGTATTTGAGACATAGTGAGTTTCCGTGATCGAAAATGTGTACCGGGCACTCATAAACCGATTATTTAAAAGCACATTAATGCGGAATTTTTGAAATGTTGGACGAGAATGCATCTACGTGATAAACCCGTAGCACGTCTCTTATTGGAAAAATTAAAGGTTTTATGCATTAAGAACCGCTTTCCTGTAGCCAAGTAGCTACACAATAGCCTAACGAAAAGAGAAGAGGCTGGACATTAATCTACGTCGATACTTTTATTCATGAGGGCAGTGGTGNAGGAGGTGGGGATGCAAGGCAAGTGCACCCCCAAAAGTTTTGATGTGTCAAAAATCGGGGCAACANCTCTAAAAATCCGAGAAAGGNCCTTGAAAATCTGGGCAAAAATGGCGNCCAACGTTGTTCGATTTCAAAATATGGCGCCCAACGTTTGCAGAAAAATTGACGAAAATATTTTTTGGAGGTCATACCAAAAAAGGTCTTCATGATTTTTCGTGGAAGAAAATTTGTACACGAAGTCGCACAAAAACTTTTCGGACAAGTTTGGGAAAATTCGAGCAAAAATCATTCGCACTACCAAAACGTTTCCTGCTCCTACATCCATGCATGAAGGCTTACCTGAATGACGCCCTTTGAAACTAAAATTAAAAAAAATACTGCAAAACAAATCGCCATTCCTACCCTCCACTGCACAAGTAATGTCCGCGAAATCAGATTTGCATGAATAATATATTTTTTGTTTACTTCTAATTTTCCAAAAGAGCAAATAAAAACCTGAGAATCAAAGATAAACACAACCTTTCCTCTACAAAAAATATAGTATATAGGTCTCCGTAAAGATGGAGATGCAAAGATGGGATACAAACACTTGGAAAGTATTTCATTCTACAGAACGTGAGGTAAAAAACAAGCATTTTGAAAACCCAAAGGGGCCTTAAAAAGCGAAGAATATGGACGAACAGCTGTTTTCGAAAAAAAGGTTGAGAAAAGTTTTTTACGTTGTGTATTTCCTCTTTGTTATAACGCATTTTTTGACTTTGTGCCAGTTCTTTGTGCAACTTACTACTGATTTCTTTTATTTGAGAGAAAAAGTTGAAATATGCAGTCATCTCAAACGACAGTGGCTAGAAAACAGCTAAAACTTGTGAAACTCGATTTTGAATTGTCTGAGATTGAAAGTTTCCTGTCATCCTTCAGTGTAACAATAAAGCTCTTTTCTTGTCTCTGTCATGTCACTAAGAACTCGTATTTCAGAAATTGACGTGTTATTAATCAATTTTGTGAATAGTTCGTAAAGTTCCCTTTTTTATTTTTCATTTGAAAAAAATGCTTGACTGCCAAAAACATAAACTCGTGTCGAATATTGCAGTTTAATATAAGTTTAACAAGGCGTCAAAGTGTAGGGGGCAGGGAAAAGCTTTGTTGCAACAAAGCTTTGGCAACGGAGAATGACATTGTATTACGATTGAATAAATATCCATTAAACTCAATGCCAAGCGCACGGATAACAAGTGTCTTCCTTGACCGTCAAAATATGCACAGTTTTGTTTTTCATGAAGGCAATACTTCCAAGTTCTGGGTTCCTGACACTCGGCTCCCGCCCTGCACTGTACTAACTGCACTTTTGGACTTCCTTGACATAACGTCAACACCATCACGCTCACTTCTGAGATCGCTCGTCAACTGTGCGCACATGGAGGAGGACAAGAAAACGATAATGGCCTTAAGTCAGGTGCGTTTGCGTCAACTGCAACTTTTGTCAAAGTTTTGCTTTCGTCAGTATTTACGTTTCAACCGAAAGAGCTGCTGTAAAATTTGTTGTGTGCATAGGTATTAACATGTGCATTGTTGTGTTGTGGGAGCAAACTTGTGAAAATCACTGTGCAACCAAACAGTAAAATTTTCAAACTGAGACCTTTTTGGTAAAGTAACTTGCTGCATTTCAAAAACAGCTATTTTCAGGACAAGCCAGCATACAAGGAATGGAAGGTGCACAAAATGCCAAATGTTCTCGAACTGTTCAATGAATTTCCTTCCCTTCGCGTAAGCGCGCATTTTCTGTTAAGCCAGCTGCCGCTTTTGCACTGGCGTTGTTACTCAATCAGCAACTCCCCAGATGTTCATCCGGGACAAATTCACCTCACCGTCAGTGTAGTCAGTTACCAAACTCAAGGTTAGTTGGAATTCTTTTAGTTTACAGTTTGTTTTGGGCAAATATAAATCCCTTGCGCAGCTATACCTGTTGCTCCACGAGAGAGTCTACTGATCTTGAACACAATAAGTTAACAAACAATACATTTTGTCCCTTCTTGGAAGTCAAAAACATTAGAGGTTTTTCTTTCTTGATCTGCTGAATAATTTGGGCAGTTGTTTAGCTAAAAATTTCACATCGTGAAAACCTGGATGCATTCGTGTTTTTTCAGTACCGTAGATTTTCTGTAACCACATGCTGTTATGTGAAGTCCAACGCTTTTCCCCGCTTTCACTTAAAAAAATAAACGAAAATATTTACTTGAGTGGTAAAGAGCGCCTCGGACAAAGTTGGTGCTTCTTTTCTCTCTAAATCTACTCGGATAAAGGTCATTTCACCAGGCAGGCGTAGTCTGTATAAGTAAAGTACTGGCCCGTTTGTGAAACTGCTGCTGTATACGATACTGTTTTTGAAACAAAGTCGTTGATTTTTTATAGGAGGAAAAGGACCAATCCGGCGTGGTGTGTGCTCCAACTATTTGGACGACGTTTCATCGGAGGAGAAAATCGTTTGCTTCCTCAGACAGTACGAAAATTTTAGAGCAAACGTTTTAGAAACTATAAAAACAGTGAAACTTATTTCCCAGGCGCTTTTTAATGATAACCCGCCGACCTCCACCAACAGAAGTTTGCTATTTTAAAATTTAACACTGCGAGATTTTGGCACGAGGTTACAAAAACGATTCTTATATTTTTCACGATCAGACAAAGCTGCCAACTTTAAAGAGTATGAAGAAAAAAGACGTGATTGAAAGACTTATTGGTTAAAATTAGTTTTGCAAGCTGTATTAAACCAATACTCTTACAAAATCAACAACTGTCACACGTCGATCCAAACTGTCCAAGCAATTGGTAGAGCACCGTCAGTAGTGCTTGGCTGATTATTTGCACAAACCAGTCATGAATCAGGTTTGCCTGACAAAGTCACGAAAACGCAACGAACTAACGTTGAGACGTAACAGGACAAGTGTATAAGCTTGAAGCAACCTTTGATTAGCAAAAATTGAATCATACACTTACTAAATGACAACGCCTAAAATGATATCTGTATTCTTACACTTGCTTACGCTCGTAAAGCGTTTAGTTGAGAACTTATTAATCAAGAGTTTTTCCATTTCTCATCAATTTCGTCTCAATTGCCAGGACCCCATCATTTCACTTGCCTATAAAGAGCAATGTTCCATGCATTCTGGTTGGAGCAGGAACTGGCATAGCTCCATTTCGAAGCTTTTGGCAGCAGAGCCTATTCTTTGCAACAGAAAAGGAAGCAAGCTATGGTGAGTATCTCCAAAAAATGGACCCGTTCAGTTTCAATAAGCAACTGTTATGTGTAAGACAATCGCTCAACAAGTTTACTTTTCAGGAACTACAAGGCGGGAAATGGTTTTGCTTTACGGGTGCCGTCACCATGAAAAGGACCATTTGTACAAAGATGAAGTTGAAATAGCAAGAAAAGCTGGTGCCATTTCTCATACTTTTACTGCTTTCTCAAGAATTCCTGGATTGAAAAAAGTAAGCTGGCATTGAAACTAACAAACGGTTTCAAAACTCCAGGTCTTGTTTCTGATCAATCTCAAACCAATATATTTTCCCGAAGGAAATTAAGCGTCAAACGCCAGTAGAAGATGCTAATGAAAGAGGTTTGCTGATGCAATGATTTGGCAATCAGACGCAAATACTGCAGCAAACTGTAGATGTAAACTTCTTACGAAGCGGTTAGAGTTGTGGAATAGTTTACCGTATTTACACGATTGCTAGCCGCCCTTTATTGTAAGCCGCCCTTCAATGCAAGCCGCACGAAATGGTGTTAAAAATTAGTGTAAGCCGCCCTTGATTGTAAGCAGCACGTGAAAATACGTTGCCTAAGCCTCTGCAAGGGCGTACGCAAGGGGGACGTTAGGGTTACAACCCCCCTTTCAGCTTGATATTCAACAAAAACTTTATAACCTTGTTAATTTGTCGACTTAATGCAAATGCCACGGAATGAATTTCAGGCAAATTTCAAGGAAATTTGTAAATGGGCCAAAAAGTAATCCGTAGGTTTTGGTGGGAACCTGCGTTATCGTCTGCGTCCAAAAACCATCTCATCATTTTTTGCAGGCCTTGCGTTCACAACGCATTTTTAAGATTGTGTTCCGCGTTAGTTCACTTTATCCAAAAAATTCCCTTTATTTTGTCTGCTAAGACTGATCAGCGCATGCGCTGACCGCGTTGGCTACATTACCAATTTTTGTAGCATGATAAAACTGTTGCACGAGGTCAAAAACAGCAGTTGTTAACATGCTGGAAGCATTCAGGCATTTCATAATGTCTCAGCTGGGAAAAAGGAAAACTAAAAGTTTGCTGGACTTCTACAAACAACAAAAAATCGAAAGTTTTCTTGTGTACTTTATGCGCATTCTCAATCGTTGTGTAGTTTAGCAAGATTCGATTTTCCATCCCGGAGTGTGCGCCAGCCTGTCCAGCCGCCCACCCACGCCACTGAGCCTCTGAGATATTTCGCGTACTAGCAAGTTTAGCGTGGCGTTTATTTGTAAACCTGGTAATGATGCTTAGACCATTACAACTTCTATCTGTTCATCATAATCCCTCCTGTGACGATTGTGTGCGTGATGTTGAAGGGAATAGAAAGTGAAAAGAGAGTTTGGTCGAAAAAAACGTAGCCAAGGAAAGACAGAACATCATCTATACCTTTCGATAAGGTAAAGAAATAAAAAAATAGAAGCCGCCCTTGATTATAGGCCGCACGAAATGATGAAAAAAAATTACAAGCCGCGGCTTACAACCGAATAAATACGATATACTGAATTCCGCAAAGTCTTCAATGTAAAGTCTCAAGAGAAGCAGGAAACATGACTGTCAAATGAATTCTCTTACATGGTCAAGGCCATGGCGCGGGATTTGAGTTGGAAACTGTGGTAAATTATTATTAATTGCTTTAAAAGTGACGAGAGCCTTTGTTTGCATTTCATAGTTCTTTTTATCTATAGCCATGTTCACACGCTTCCAACCTGTGAACGGGCCATGATTCTGCGTAAGTTGTTTAATGATTCCACTGTTGGCAAGTCACTGTGTTGAGGTCTCTTGAGTGCATAAAATCCTCCTGGAATTCACACAACTTCATTTGAAACTTCAACCACATAGCCGCTGGGTTTCAGAGAAAAAATGAATTTTGTTTTTGCATCGAATAAAAGGAGATGTTGTTGATCACAAGGCAGCCATTTTGAGAATTATTGTCGCACCAGCGGTTAATATAAAAAACGTCCAGGCCAAAAATGACAACTGCAAATGGCAGGCAGACAAAATGGTGTGCCGCCTGATTGATTGATTAATTGATAATAATGAGTAGTTGACAAGCGGAAACCAACCTTTGCTCGGTGATCAACCTGGCACTTGAGGTTTTGTCGACAGGACAATTTGGCCAGAATCGTGTTGCAAGTTACAACTAACCCAACATTGCCTTGCTTTCGAAATGTTTGACCACTGATGTATGTTGCGGTTATATTTCTATTTGAAAGCTCAACTGTGCTCCTCTCCAAGTGTTCTCACGGAAGGTACCTTCTTACGGAAGGTATGTGGTTGCCTTTCTGGAAGTTAGCATCGAAGTGTCAATGCTCTCGCCAAAATTTCAACTGAAATGTTCCACATTTAGAGTTTTTATAACTCTTCTCACCACTTGTGGCGCAAAACTAGTATTCCATGCCAATACTTCCCAACCGGTGTGCCGCGAGACAGTCTCATGCTTGTCGGGCCTGCTACGACTCTTCCAAAGAGGACGTTTCTATGGTAGTTATGTTTCAGTCATTACAGATGTGCCGCCTGAAGAAAACTGAGTTGCAAAGTGTGCCATGTCTAATAAAGGTTGGGAAACACTGCTCATATGCTATTTTCAGAAGTACGTCCAGGATATTATGAGAGACGACATTGCGAGTTTGATTTTCAAGTTGATATACAACGATGGTGGTCATTTATACATCTGTGGCGACGTCAACATGGCATCTGATGTTGAAATGACCTTGAAAGAAATCATTGCTTCCGAAGCTGGTTTGACACAAAAGGAAGCTGACGCTTATATGTCCACGATGAAGGTAGCCTTTGTGAAATTTTTAGCCAAAGGCCAGAGTTAACAAGAAGTGTGCACTAACTCATAGGGCAAAAACTTGCAAGGTTATTTTAAAACTGGTTCACGTTTGTTCAACATTAGACAGATTTGGTAGCCCACGGAGTGTTTTGGCGTGTGGCTCAAACTTACATTGATTCACTACTCACATGTTCCATACTTTGCTCAAAGCTGGAAGGTCGGAATCACAAGGACATTTGATATTTGGCATCGTATTCCTTCCAGGCAGATAAAAGGAATGATGCATCCAGCGTCGACTGGAAGACAACATTTGACCAGAGAAAGAGCGTGAATCGACCTTTAAAAGTGAACTTGTCCAACAGACTTGTGCGAAACATTTACATTTCAATAAGAAAGTAAAAGGTTATTGACATTTATTCATGAATGATATCATTGAAAGGTGAATGACAATTAATCGTAAAAGACGTCATATGAAGAGCCTTGTGCGAATCAGTTAAACGCCAATCTTTTGGTACAAGCTTTGAATAAGTTTTTAATTTTTTCGAAATAATACTATTGTGTAACAAACCCTATTATATCAGAATGAGTTATTTATCGAGCTCTTGATCTTATGTTGTATGAACACATTGTTTTATAAGGTGGTGATACCATTGATTACTATTTTATAGTAATCACTGATGATAATAAGCAGCCACCGAAAATTTGATGTTTAAGTTTACAAGGTTTGATAGTGTCTGGAATGGTTGTCTGTACCTGAAATATTTGACGATCCATTCTATCCGCTTGTACGTAATTTCAAACGCTACCATTCAGCCTCTCATTAAACTTCAAAATAAAGCTATAAAACTAATAAGACCAACTAACACGGCATCTTAGAAGATCCTTTCCAGCACGTAACATCCTGTGCCTTCCCAAACTTTATACTTTGTCAAAAGGAAAATTTATGCACTCTTATTACAACAAACTGTTCCCAAACCTTTGGAGCATAAAACTGGGATAGACTTAACAGTTTCATCAGCACTAAAAAAACCTTCAAAAAACTATACATGTTTTATTTTGAGACGTTCCGGATTATTCTTAATCCATCTTCAGTGAAAAAAACAAAGCAACACATTCCCAAACCATTCTGATGACTATTTTATTCCAATCAGCTGAATTCATACTTACTCCACAACACTAACAATCCCTAACAACATGCTTTTACCTNGTGTTAACTCTTCCTCGGGAAAATGTTCCCTTACATTTGTTGGCCCAAAAGTGTGGTCTTCAATACCAGACTACATTAAATCTTCTACCACTTTTACTTTCAAATGGAAACTCAAGAAACACCTCCTACATGAAAAAGAACACATAATTCTGAACTTTAGCAACATTTCACTTATCCAGAAGAAAATACTCTGAGTACTAGTATTTTCTAATTCTGTTTTTTATGTATGTTTACTTTTTTGTCTTTTTTTCTTTTCTGTGCACATCCCATTCTTTTCGGCATGAAAGTACACTCCATAGTTTTTTCTGATTTGCTTTGTTTTTATTTTGTAACTCATTAATTAGTTTTTATTCTTTTTCCACTTTTTTGTTTTATATTTTCTTTAAACATATTTTTAATCACACCAAATTTCTTCACTTAAATTCGTCTGTGTACATAGGCATACGCTTTCACCTGTAAATTTACTTCACCATGTTCTGTATTTGCTTGTTTTCCTAACTGTGCTTGTAATCTTTAACTGTTGTTTTTCAACACTTTTCAAAGTGATAAATGGGGTTCTTTGACGAGATGACCGCCATGGTCCTTCAATCTCGTATCATAAAATGCCACTCCTTGTGTACATTGTTCAGCTATTATGTTATTGCATTTTCATTTGCTCTAATGTTCACTGACAGTTGGTTTACTTATTCTGCGATGACTTGTTTATTGCTTTTGTTTATTATATATTAGCTGAATTATATGAACCAAATCACATGAATCACCATTAGTACGATTATAAAGCAATGTTCGAAAGCGAAGGACTCTTAAATTGTCGCCAGCAATGTATACGGAGATGAACTAAAAGCTGGGCAACCCATACGCATTTAATCAACGATATTTGCCTGAAAAAAATCCTACGCTTTTTAGCCCACGTTTAAGTAATTTCCTACTTTTGTCTTTTTATATACAAATTTACCGACTTCACACGAGGATATGAAAAGGAAGCTGTCAAAGACGGTCGAGGGCAGGTCGGCGCCGCCGTTTCGGCGATGGTGGTCGCAAATGTTTTATGCGAAAAAAATTTATGTTTTTAAAATACTGTACTTGAAGGTTAGACTACAAAGAATGTTTGCTTCATGAGCGTTTTCGTTACTGTGCATGGCGGTAGACTTCACACCTCACATTATGGAAACTTACCAGACCTCATACCTCACACCATGGGAACAGACGCGGTAGACTTCAGGCTGCACCTGGGTAGGCGACATGTGGCGGTAGATCTCACGTTACAGTAGCACCGTGTTTTTGTTGTCATCCTGATGGCCAGTGGCCAGTGTAGTTTCTCGTCCGTCAGGATTTTGGAAGAACTTAGTGCGACCGTGACCACGTGTGTAAAGAAATATGGCTTGTGACGTTTATTTTTGCTGGCATGAGACGTTTGTGACTTTACACAAAAGTTAAGCCTGGACAGCATCTATTGCTTGATCTTTCACGTAGGTATCATTTTGATTGCATTTCACAGCTAATCTAAGAGTTTATCGTACTTTCTTGCCAGCGGTTGCCTATGGGTGTACGAATATACAGTAATGGCACTCCCAAATCCATGGTGTGCATCATGAATCGCAATAAATACAGCAAAATTGGAAAGATTTGGGACAAGTGCTAGACTGACTCTTGCGCTTACACGCTTCCCAGAAGACGGAAGTGCGAATTTTTGCACTTTTGTGACTTTTCAAAGGCTGATCTTTGAGCTTAAAAAAATTTCACGACGGCAGTGCGAACTTTTCCACTTTGGTGATATTCCAAAGGAAAACACATTTCACATTTCATCGCCGAAACGGCGGCGCCGAACTGTCCTATTCCAGTCAAAGACGTATTTTTCTACATTCCTCGTTTAAATCTACCCTCATTGTCATTTACGAACCGTTACCTGAAAAGGTGCTTGACGCTGTACTGTGCAGGTTACAGCCTCATGTAAATGTGAATTTGCTTCAAGTCTA
>JGI24022J15233_10002920_pt1 | contig 16511 bp, 10 predicted proteins | sample Ectturendosymbi2_FD_15233 | JGI IMG/M metagenome (IMG submission 15233)
GTGATCTCGTCGGGTGATCTCTATTGTTGCTTGCTGCCACGGTGCGAAGCTTTGCGCACATGCCGCTCGGGATTTCCGATCGCAATAAAGCTTCCCAAGGAACTAACTATGTTGGTTCTGTAACACCAGCGCACTGCAACATTTCCTAAAATCGACGCAGGATTTTCAGCAAGAACTCTCTACCTCCGTCATCTTCCATCGAATCAGTTTGAACCTTCGTTCCGCAACGTCGACCAATCTCTTCTCTGCACTTTGTTATTTCCACGGTCACGTGATCGGCTTGGAGAGGGATCGACTGGAAAAACATCGTTGGATTTTTAGAACACATTTTGCTTTATTGATTCGCGAACGATTTGGCACCAAACATCACAGACGTAACTGCATACGTCAGAGCATTTCAGATACGTCATCTACAACTGTAAAAGCGTCAGGCGGGGTTGCCGACCATGAAAGACGCAAACGTCGTGGAGACCTGACTGCTTATAACCGGAGATCAGCCTCATATGGGGCAGAGTTGACAAAATCTCCAACATGATAAGAATACCAACGCCAGACAGCATACCTTGAAAACCTTGGCGATCCGGGATGAGATGCTCGACAATAAAGTTCTCGCTTGCAGGTCGAGCAAGCCCGCCAGCACCGTTTGCTTTCCACTTTCCGTGAAAGACGTGAACACCTTTTTCGTGATGAGGCCTGTAGAGACAAAGGAAACACGCGTTGGACTCGTTAAAAATTTTTGGGAAAGCTGTGAACCCGATTGTCTCATAAACCGATACGGGGGAAAGCGCTTGAAACATTCACAACAGTTGCCGACTACGACTTGATGCGGAGAAAATGTTCCTGAAGAAGTGACAGCAAAGCTGATCCCAAACTCCCACTTGCAACGTATTGCTGCAAAAAATTCTCGTATTTTTGCCATGATGTTCACCTCAAAACCCAATAAGACAAAGATTTGGCCTCTGAGGAAATAGCGGCCAACTGTACATACCCACTTTCTCACCTAAAGTGGCATGTACCGGTGAATCATCCTCGCCACGGTACAATGGTAGGGGGTCAAGCAGCAGGACCCTGGTTATCAAAGACGGTACATCTGCCTTCGCAAAACGACCGGTGAGCGCTTTTTCCACAACACAAGACAAGAAACGAAGGTCGTTTTGCTTCCACTCGCTCTTTTGATCCAGCAAGACGAGGCAGCGTTGGTACAGCTCGTTGAACATCGCAGGGTTGTTGACCTTCACCAGAAAAACAAGATTTTTTTTTTCAAAATTCTGCACCAGCTTCATTTGAAAGTTGAAAATAAGCATCGCGATCAACCGAGTTTCATCCAAATCACTTTCGCACTTCGTGATATACGGCTTTTGGATTCCACATCAACTCCAACCGGTGCGCAAGTGATTTGTTTAACAAGTTCTCAAACGCACCGTACAAGCCTGCGCTTTAAGAGTCAACACGACCCTCAACCATGCTAAAAGCGCTGTTTGAAAGTAATGACGCTGACATTCGATTCGTGGAAAAATATCACCCAACAGCCCCTGCCTCCTGAACAGCTCAGTCGAAAGGTTCAGTTATGCACACATCCAAAAATGGTTTGGTTTGAGGAGGTTGGTTGTTGGTTAAACTGGAAGCTGATGCAAGACACTCTACTTACATCAAACAATCGCTTTGTAACACACTAACCAAGTGCAAGCATTTTCTCAGGAACTGAAGACCATTTTTTGAGATCCCCGTTTCTTCCTTGTGATACAAGACGTGTTGGGTGACGAGAGCTTTTAAATAAGCGATCCTTCGAGTCTTGGAAGCTTGTCGGTTTTCTGAAAGAAAGCAGCATTCCGCTCGACACACATTCAAGCTGGTTCTTGTCGCGGACATATCTTCAACAAAACTTACTCTTATGCCACGAGGTCTTGTCCTCATCGAAATACGCTCTGATTTGTTGCAAGACAGAAGCCGAATCCGCCACTATTTCTTCTTCATGTTCGCAAAGGAACATGCAGAGGTAGCTGGCGTTGCAACTGTACAAACAGTAATTGCAGATTTTAATCCAAACAGCAGTGCAAAGATTTTTGTTGGTACTATCCATAACTCACAAGCTCGTCATCATTTTTCCTGTTCATTAATTTCTGACTGGAATTTACCCCCAGGGAATGGGAATTCCCCGACTTTTCATTCTCAAAACTACTTTCCGTTCGAGAAAATTCCCTTTCTGGTTTGCAAGCGCCGAAGGGTCTTAGGTTGCTCGTATATGCAGTAAGAAATTCACAACACCTCCGAAAAACGATCGACATTCACATGAAACGAATACGGCAAAGTGTTGTGGAATGTAGGTCTGATGAGGAAACCACCAGTTTGACGAAATAACAGGCTGTCCAGGAACACAGAAAACTACAGAACAAGAGCAAATACCTTGGAACAGCAGCTATATTCTTCATACACTGAAGCGAAGCTCTGCGAATGTCCATTTGTTCGCACGCGCTGGTCATCAGCAGAGTGGGGAGGAGCGGGGAGTTGTCGACAACCTCAGAAAGTTCCAGCTGCGACGAACGGGAATTTTTAATGAAAACAACTGAACTTACTGCGGTAGGTTTCGCTTCAAGCGGCGTGTTTAAGTCAGTTCAATTGTTTCGTTAAATCGTTTCAAACGACAACAGGACAAACACTGCATGCCAGATTTAAATAAGATAAAAAATGTCGCTAGCGTTAGCGGAAAAACCTGAACGTTAGTTTTAAATTTAATTATCAGAAAACATGACCAACATTGCCAGCCTTTACTATGGTTTGATTGTAACCAGGGCTGTGGAGCCGTAAATCAAATTTCGAGCTCCGGCTCGGCTCCAGGCATTTAAATTTTTTGGCTCCGGTTCCAACATCTAGAAGTTTTTGACTCCGGCTTCCACGATTTGGACTAATTAATTAAAACTGAAAACCACTGCATAAATTGTACAACTCGCTTGCCCCACCAACTTTGTCTGTGGAACCAGAACCCAAATTTCAGGCACCGGCTCCACCATCTAAAGTTATTGGCTCCGGATCCAGTCATCCAAAACCGCTTGGGCTCCGGCTCCGTAGCCCTGATTGTAACACTTGTACATGTATCTTCAGAATTAAGCTTTTTGTGGCGATGAGATGTCACCAATGTGTAGTTTATGGATGTAACAATTTACGTCTTTTCAATAACACGCCAGCATTACACCTAACAACACCATTAGTAACATGTCTATTTCAATGCAGGTTCCAAGAAATAAAAGCAGAGACAGTCTAATGTCTATTCTCACACGTTCCCTACCTCCTTAGCTCGAGGCATCAAAGAGCGAAGGAAAGTTGACGTGAATCGCACAAGTTTCAACTTCACGGCGGGTTCGTTTGCTTCGCTCTCAGTCAGGCTTCTCGACAAGAAATCTAATGCACTTCGCACAGATGGCAACAGCTCGGCGAAGAAAGCTTTGAAAAGATCCGACAAAAGTTCCTGATGGAACTTGTTCAATTCCGCACTCTGCGAAATAACCTTCACGCACTGGTTCACGCTGAGAATGGCGTGGAAGACGAGAGACTGCAAAGGAAAACTGTCTGCCTCAGCTTCTTCTTCCTTAACCAGGAACCGCAGCATGGCTACAGACTTCTTTAGAGCGAAAACTGTGAAAGGTATTACGGAATCGTCTTCGTTGTCTGATTTGAAAATACATTGCTCGATTAACGACGACAAACAGTCGACAAGGACGGGTTGCTTTGGCTTGAACTCCCTGCGTTCTATCGCACAGCACAAAACGTCAACCACACGCGGCAGAACTTGATGGGCGGTACTGGCGTCTTTGCAGCCTAGGCAACCGTTGATTAGCAACCATTGCGTACCAACGACGCAGCATTTGTCGCGGCTGGCAGATGACATGAAAGTGTCGTTCCAATACTTGAGCATGGCGAAGCAGCTGTGCGGGTTCAGTTCACTTGCGGCCGCGATCAATGTGGCAATGAAGGTCGTTTTATCTGCAAACAAATGAAATAAGTCCAGTAAGCAGGAGAACAATGTTGTCAGAAATATTCTACGTGCCAGTAGACGCAAGATCAACGTAGTCTAACCCGATGCTCAACTGACCGACCAATCCTGTGTTGCCGGGTAGGCGTCCACCACAGTTTGTCACTTATTCGCTAAGTCAGATTTCCTAGCTTGGTTCTGGCGTTGCATTGCAAGGAGAGAAGTAAAGCCTCGTAAAAACGTTTACTCTCGCAGATGCACAGACAGCAAAAACACCGATGAGTTCGAACTGAGATTCAGAAAAATAGAACTGATGCAATGGAGGCCATGACCTTCCCCATCGGCAGAATCAGACGCTGATGCTGCGACGCGCAAGTTAAAATAACAGTGGACGGAAAATGTGGAGACGTTGTTGCAACAAGAACTGATGTGAAAGCAACAGCAGGTGAAACAAAAGTGGCGGTTAACTTCGAACTAGGAAGAGCGGAGCTTCGAGTCAGTTACAACCGGAAGCGAAATCCCCAAATGTTCGATTGTTTCGTCAGACAGGTAAAAGCTGTAAGCTTAACAGGTAAGGTCGTTCCCAAGAAGCCTCGAGAAACTAAGCTTTGGCGTGTATTGACGACAGCATAAATATGTCAGAATGACAAAAAAATGTAAACGTTCCCTAAATCTGTTCATATTTACAGCAATCTTTCTAAACACGGAAAGCACCTGACGACCAATTCAGCGAAAAGGGTTTTACAAGTGACAGGCTTCATACCCATATCCGCTTTGTAAGACTCGCGCATTTTCTTCAGAAAGTTCGAGCCTTTTAACGATTTTGATGTGACGATGGACTTGGTCAGCTCGTTCCAAGACTTTTGCCAGCACTTTATCAGCATATGCAGCACAAGGGTTTGCACTTTCACCCCAAGTGATGTCTTGTCCAATAGCAGCTTGCTCATTAACATGTTCAACACGGTCTTGACGTCATCATGAGATGACCTGGAAAAAACATTGATAAGGTGCTTTTTGGCCGAAACAAAGTTGGTTACCTCGCAAAACGCAAGCAATACCTTTCGAAGACCACCAACTGGATCAAATGATCGTAGAGTTCTTCGCCTGCGTCATCGAGTAAATACGAATGCTCTGTGAGCACCTGCACACAAGTCGAAACAAACATCACCACTGCACTGTTCCAGGTGCGTTGTCCGATACGCTTCGCTGAGCAGGGTTTTGAGAAGATACCAGCGCTGCTGATTTGAATCTTCAGCGATGAACGTGAAACTAGCGGCTTGAAGTTTTTACTCAGTAAATTATCGATACGCTTTTCCTCTTTACTTCAGTGCAACGTTACGTCTACAGCCTGTTTTAAAAATGAAACTAATTTAAACAAAATTCAGGAAGAGTGTTATGAGAAACAGTGCCAGCAGTTGAGCATTTGGGGGTCTTCACAATTGCCACCATTATAGCGAACAAACAAACCGAATTATTTTTCCCAACCCCACCCTTTCAAAAGTGTACGAGAAAAAGTTGGCTAGGTCTCAGGCAAGTGTAGCGTCTGTTCGAAGCAAACCCATCAAAGGTTACACATATATCTAGCTAGCCTATTGGTCATGAAGCAGTCCGTAGGCAAGGCAATAACACTTTTCTTCCATTGGTTGCCAATACTGTACTTAGAGGTTGCAGAGCTCTTCCCAAATGTGTGGGGTGTGCAGAGTTCTAACTTTGTTACAAATACGACATTTTTCTCCTATTTTGAACTACTGCTTCAAACTATTGGTACGATCCTTAAAAGTACCCAGTTATCCTAAAACAACAAGGCTGTATGCAAACGCAATCCTTTGACGGAGAAAAACGTACTAGGAACGGCCTCTCTCAATGTAAAATGAAGTTTCTGAAGAAAAATTATCTTTAGGTAAAATTGTGCCTTTTTCCCAAATGCCAAGAAAAGCTGTTTGAAAATATTGACGCAAATAACCAACGGATTTTCAAAATATCCACAGCATTTAAAAACAGCAAATATAATAATGCCGTCGATATCGTTTAAGTGCTCAGTACTCTTCCTTTGACGACTGCTCAATGGTCAATCGTAGATGCAGCCATTAATTCTCGTGCTAATGCCATCGTTTCATAAATCAACATCTTTAAAATTTGAAAAAGTGTACGCGCACATTCAACTCCCTCATTTCTAGCATACGGTTTGTACTCTGGTGAAAATGTTGAAATTCGTGAAGGGACCCCCTCACAGTGTTGTCTGATCGATATCTGGCAAGAAAACTGCTTACGGTAGCTTTCTTCCACTTACAAGCCCTGTGGATACACTCAACCAGGACCAATCGGAAGTTCTAGTGGATAACAGAGCAGCAGTGAATCAAATTTAATCACGTAATTGATTTTTAAGTTCAGCTGATTTGTTCAAATGTTACTAAGAATTTCAATCATTGTATGTAGCTCGATTGTTCAGAAGAGGCTGCTTGTAAATTTGCGTTTTCAAGTGTTACGATATTGGGCGTCAAATCGAGCTAATCGTTCTATTTTGAAGACCCACAATTAGAAATGTCTGCAAATAGCTAGAAGAGCAACCTAAGTGCTCATTACATCACTGTAGTTGAAACTACAGGAACAGTTCCTTTCGCCTCGGTTAGGAGAAGGAAAAATATTTAAAAGCGTCTAAATAACTTCGAAACATAACCAACGCTACACGTTTTTTAAACAACGGCAACTCACATGGATTTCAAACCCATTCTGCGGGAGACGTGCGTATCGAAAAAATTGATCAAGTTTTCGATAGTTTGATTAAAAAATGGAAACAGTAAACACTCTAAAAGCATAAAGCAAGTGGTCAAAGGAGTATCCTGAATTGGCAGCAGGACAAAAACAGAACAAAATTGCAATCTTTGACTACCTTGTGTGATACTTTCGGACAAGAAACTACGTGCAGGAATCAAAATTATTTGCAATCAAATTCAGAGTTGCCGAATGTGGTTTGATCAGATTAATAAAAAGCTTTAAGTTGTACGGGCTACTGTAAAAGGTATTTGCATTAGAGTCTATGCTCCAGGAATTTATTCGACCAACGTTAAACACCTTTAAGTCCTGCAGCAGATTTCTGAAATTGTGTCAAATTCTTAGCACTGGCGACGAAAATTCGTTTCTTGATTCAAAAGATGTGTAAACGCGCTACAAATACAAACACTTACTACAAAATTTCGTGTTCTTCTTGCAACCAAAATACGGCAAAAATTCAGGGTAGTTTTTTTTTACATTTTTTACAACCCCAGGCCTAACAGAATTGGTTTCACAACTGAAGAGTAAGTTTAGATTTAAGTCTACTTACAGATTTGTTCAAAAGTTTAAAATCTCCTGAAAAATTAAATACAATCAAAACGGTGAAACAACTGGCCCGCGGTCATGAAAGTGCTATGGTCAGTGATAAAGTAGCCACAGCGAAAGATGTTACCTGTAAACACTCACGAACCACAGACTCATCGGTTTCGAACATCAGTATTTGTTTCACGTGGTCGTGAGCGAATTTGCGAGCACTTGAATCCAGTTCAGCATCATTTAAATACTTCCGAAGCTTGATGAGAGTTTGAACGCGTACAACCGGGGCAGGATGGAGGAGGCCGATCGACAACACTGCAAGATTGTCCTGAGATGCACAGACGATGAAGTTTTCGCTTCAAGCAAGACTCGGTTTATGCAACCAGCGCAATGCAGCTACGTCCTGCCGAGCAGAAATTTAACCAAACACAACCCCAATGCATGACTAGTACATAAGTTAAAATCAGGTTAGTGAGCCATAAAACGGATAGTAAACTAGACAGTTTCTTTCTACATATTGCAGTTATATTTTGTAGCAAGACTTGTGGTGGGATAGGGTTTCTACGTATTGATTTGTACTTTGCTAGTACTACGTTAAGAAATGTGAAAAAATATCACTGGAAACGAAAGAATCACGGAAAAAGTAGCAGGCACGTTGAGAAACTACAGTGGACGACGAAGCGCAGACCCATTCACTATGAAAATGAAGCTTAACTTGTTGGTAACCTGAAAAACTGGTTTTATTCTCTCAGTTAATGCACAAGCCGTTGAAACAACACAAAGGACCGGGTAAAAAACGCTTTCCAAACTGAGGTGGGAAAAGAGGGATTCAATCGAAACGACCGGGCGGACATAATGGGTGGTGGACGACTGACCTTTGGGATTTTGCTTCCGACAGATTCCGCAACGAAACTCATGACATCATCGTCCTCACAAGCGGCGTGTTTGAAATGACTGGTGATGGCGATATCGAACTGGGCAGAGTATTTTTGCTGGAAGAAGGAGAGGAGATGTTTGAACGCTGGCGACCTTTCACGGAGCTGACCTGCAGACACCGGCGGGAAGACTTTCCCCAGCAGCAACCTGTCACGTACATACACGTTTTCAGACTCTTGAGTGCGCGAATGCCGACTGACTAACTTCAATCATGGTCACAGTTTTAAGATTCAACAGAAAAAGAAGTATTTTTAAAGGAGTTTGAGAAGATCGACGAACTATTTGAGTGTTAAAAATGAATGAGCGACTTATAGCACACGTTAGTCCGACACCCATCGTGGTTGGTATAAAAAGGATTAAAACCTGTTTTTTGATTTTTAATACTACCCTGAAAAAGTATTTTCATTTGCAAATGGTGAGTATTGCATTCCATAGCATGTACATGTAAATAATAAAAAATGCAGTCTTTAAAGTTTTGCGAAAACAGCTAATCTGATATTCTTTTTTTGAAACTGACGTTATCTTGATGAAATTTCATATAATATTTATATTCAGTGATTATAGGCTTGGATTAAGTCTTTGTTACTGAAAATTAATTTACCACCTGAAAAAATTCAAAGTTTTCTTGATTTCAAGAAACTAGTCCTTTCGACCCGTTTTTTCCCTAACCAGGAAACTCATTTTTGTTTTGCTATTTGCTAAAGCCAATCCTGGATTTTTTACAAGAATCTATGAATCAATTGCATTTAAAACTATCAAACGATTTGGCTTAGCTGTATGATATTCATACAGTTCACTCACTGTTTCATTACCAAAATCAGCGAGACGCTTTAGCAATAAAAACTAAAGTAATTTGTGTATTTTCGTTGTTTTTGCATTGTTCCGCTGAACTAAATCCGTGCTTTTTGTTGCTCTGATATGTGTTGAACTTGGAGTGTTGTTTGGCAAACTTCAGCTTGTTTTGTACATTGGTTGTACACGTTTTACAGTATTTGGTAGCAGCCCGCTGTTATCAGGTGACGTGTCCTTGTGTAGTGTTTCGCGCTAATTTCAATCAATAAAGCGAATTGGTGGCTACTACTAAATATAGCAATTTGGGTTTATTATAATAATGAATATCGAGATAATCATTATCATTATAAATTGACTTTGCTACCGTTTCAAAGTTAAAATTGAGTTTCTTATTGTTCAAAATTACATTTTTCACAAAAGCCCAAAAAATTTTTTTTCAGCATACGTACCCGAAACCCGAGTTTTGAGATTTTGTCTTCAGTTGGAAACACTAGCAGAAACTGAAATGTTGTGAAAATGTTGTGCACGACATATTAAAATAGGTTTGTGCTGAGACAAAAGGTGCGTTAATTGCTGGCAGCACGCTAAGAGTTATTTGTAATAGTTGTTGTCTCAACCTTCCATCTAATCAAATAGAGAAAGCGAAGTGAAACAGTTTTGAATCATTTTGGGACCTTGAATGCAAGTGGTTTATGATACAAAAAAGTAACATTCACTCAAGCCTTGTACCTTTGTACAGTTTGCTCTACTCAGTACTTATTTTGTCCAAGACCTACAACATTAAAATATCCGATGATGTGTCCAGACGACATGACTCATGGATGACGCAATATAAAATTGAACATTGCATTGTTAGGCGACAAACTCATTGTCATTAAGTTAGAGTAGATAATTTAACCATCTTTGCATCAGGCTAGCCAAGAGGTTACACGCTAAAGTGTCCTTCATAAAATTTAGATGTAGGTTATTAATATCCAGTCAATTTTAAGATTGTCAAATGAATGCCACGCCTGACCACTTGATCTGACTAAAGTTCTCTGTACACATAAGCAGCCGATGAGACTGTCTTTAATGCTTTAAACAATGAAGTTTGACTCACACAGTTAACAAAAGCATGTTTTACAGGTATTTTCAATATGGAAAAATGTGCTTTTAGTGGGTGCTGTTGACTGTTATTTTTGAAAAGCCGGGTGTTTTTTTGAGTTGGGTAGAATTACAACAACCCTGCCTCCAATCTTTGCAAATTCAAGCCCAGACGCACAGATGCCGCCCCACAAAGGGCTTTACGATACAACCCGGTGATAAAGGGTTGCCGGGCATGCCAGTGGAAAAGCGTGGCGACTGCAATTCAAACCGAAAAAGTTTACCTGGCGAACTTGGTTTGAAGAGCTGGCGACAACTGAAGGCGAGTAATCAGATCGTAACAAACCGAATCGACTTCTGGGCTGTCTGAGGAAGCATAAAATGCGCCAACCATGTCAGCAACTTGAAACTTAATGGAAAGAGTCAGTTTGCTCAGCTCAAGGACACAACATATTATACTGTATACATATATATATATATATATATACGCAAATACATGCGATATTACCTGACATTTTACGCACAACGTGGTTAAAGAGCATAGTCAAAAACTTTTCAGTTTTTCCACCACTGCTGAGTTCGGTCACAGTTTGCGAAAAGCAAGAAAATGATAAGAAGTCGTCCCATAACCTGCAGAGAAAACAACTGAAAAAACACGTGTTTATCCTTCAAAAAATTATAGTAATCATAACATTGTCTTTTCGCACAACGCCACGCTGAGGGTTACGAATTGAATGACAATGCTGAGGAAAACACACGATATAAAGAAGACGAAGTCATCAATCAACACATGCAACTTCAGCAAACCTACGAAAAACACTGTCACATCTGTGCTCATAAACGTAATCATTATCAAACTGTTGTTAGCAGTCAGTTTTCCACTAACATAGGTCAATAAAGACTTACCGGAACTCTGTCAATAAAAATGTAACAGAACGCAAACGATATAGTCTAGAAATCAAAGTTCGATCCCGTTTCCATGTGGAGTTGAAACAAGTGCGACCGAAATATCATCGGCTGTTTTGAAGTGTTTTCAGTATTTTATATACGTCAGTAATTTATATAAAAAAGTTTATCAAGGTTCACACTCGAAGTAGCTAATTATTAACATAATAGATCCTGAAGCAGTTGACCAATCGGTAAATGGTAACTAACAGCTTCTCAAAAATTTATTTTTACAAAACCAGATCATTCAAAGATCAACAAGATCGTTGACATCATTTCAACACGCATCCATAGAAAAGGCTGCACAGGAAAGGAATTGCAACATCGCAAGAACTATTGTTACCGACGCTCTTTGCAGCGATGGTTTCTACAAAAATTTGGTAATGATTTATATTATACGAAATGAGATTAAATGCAATTATTTGTTATTGGTGTAGCAGACATCAGAAGTCCGAAATTATACGGGTCGACCTTCCGAGGGCCAAGTCTAAGACTAGCACAAGGTAAAACAACGTGTGAAACCGGGACTGCAAGCAGAATTTTCAAATTCACTTTTTGAAGCGGGAGCTTTATGATTTTGCTTCGTTTTGACATTTATAAATCACAAGGCATTGGCCAACGCACATTACAACACGTTTCTGCAGAAAACCATAGGTCTGTCACCTTTCAGCTGCGAACTGCGTTTCGTTTGATACCGACCGCAACGTCTACCCAGTTGTTCAGATTTGGAAAAATTCAGGGCCGTCTATGGAAACAGTTGCAACTTTTCATATGAGCTGGAACCGCAACTCTGTCACATTATAACTCAGTCCGAGCCGGGCCCGAAAATTTTTAACATTTTCTGTCCTATTCCGGATGGGGGCAGACAAACATTCCTGTCCTCAATATGCAAATTCCCTTCGCACACATGCAAGATTTTACGAAACAAAGTTTAAATTATGTGGGGGTTGTACACAATTCCATGCGTACTTCTGAATAGAGACCGATATATCGGCCGCCAACATTTGGCTTTTACCGATATATCGGTATCGGCCAAAATGGCTGATTTTATCGGCGTCAGTACGTGTTGACAAAACGCTGTTATATTCCTCACGCATGCAGACAACTTGCGCAAGAAAACACAACGAAGCAAGTCAAGACAGTTATCTTGCAGCAACGATAACAGGTGCGTTTTCATAAACAAGCAGACAGATGAACCATGAAGCACACGTCGCCGACGCAGCCGAAACAAGAGCATCATCACTAATCAGATCAATTAAAAATCATAGCAACACACGTGAAATTGCTGCAATTTGAAAAATTTAAGCTCATAAATCCTGATTTGTGAAGTTTTTTAAAAAAGGTAAGGTACAGAATACATTATGTTTTTGATAATGAAGCAGAAAACAAGATTTAAAAATTTTGGAAGTATCGGTTATCGGCCCATTAATGGCCGATATATCGGTATAGGCTCCAAAAAAAGCCATGTCGGTAGATTTTTACCTCTGAACTCATATTTTGTGCCCATGTTCATAGTTCCACTTTGTGCCCATGTTCATAGTTTCATTTTAAATAATGCATAAAGTGTCCATTAAATACAAGGTAAGTCTTGCCGCATTATTTCGAAGCCTTATCTACTGTATGGCGTAAACGTGACGAAACCGTTCTAGAAGTCTTCAGGATTTAACATTTTCACTTTATTTTTGAAATCTGGATAAAAATGAGCCAACTGCGCTCCTGCTTGTAGCTCAGAATACACGGCAGCCTCGTCACATACGAGAACAGCATCGCAATCATATTCCATACCTGTCAGGCAAAGCCGTAAGACTCGCTTGTGTCTCACACAGCAGAACAACAAGTTGGATGAGGTTTTTCTCGAGATGTGGTGCACAGTGTTTCGTGCAGTGCTGCACTAAATTGACGACCGCCTTTTTCTCGAACGAAACAACCACCGATAGCTGCGAAACGACCAGCATTGCAAACGACTGAAATTCATCTGATCGCGACGCGAAGCTCTGAAAAAACAAACATTTGTCAAAACCTGTTTCAACAAGACTAACAAAAGTTTTGCCTGCTATCTGGGAACATCGAATGAAGTGCTAAAAATACTACACCGTGATTCCGAATATTCAACGGAGATTTTATGCTAAGATTTCGAAGAACGACATTTCCAACCAAAAATGCACATTAAAATGAAGCTAGAGACTCCTCGATATAGATGGCCGTGCAGGAATTTAAAAACGCTCAGCGTGGTCGACTCTGATTCACGCATAAGATCAGAGCTACGCGTCAGGATTCGTTGAATTCGACTACTGATGATTGTGAATTGACAGGGCCAGATATGAAGTTTCTGGCAGCTTGTGTCAGTGCAAGTTCACAGTGTTATGTGTTTTCGCATGCACTTTTTTCAAAACTTTTTCAGCATAGCATGAGTTTCCACAAGCCAACCATCGCCGGTCCCATGCACAGTAATGCATTTATTGCTATTTTTTAATTTTTATCCTCCCATCAATACGAGTTGAGGTGATTATGTGCAAGGCTGTTGGATAAAAAAATGAAGACAAGCTTCAAACTTACTACACATCAATCAATACCTTCATGAGAATCGGAATGATGGTGGATAATCTTTCATTCGACACTTTTTTCAAATTTTGAATCATTCCAAGTAGCACACCAGAGAAGAAGCTCACGTGGTGACTGAAAGAGTCGCGGCCTTGGAATGAAGACCTCACCTGATACAAAATATTGCACGTAATGTTAAGTTGCTGATTAACGAAACATGTTGATGTTATGAATCATAATACGTTATCGCATCACAATAAGTTTAGGGTACGCACCCAAGCATGCTGATGTGCATTTTACGGGGTTTCAAACACGTATTTATGCTACCCCTGACAGCATATCTTACGAAAGACGGAGTTTATCTAATACCCGCGGAAAACACAGAAACAACGGGCGAAATACCTTAATGGTGGCAACAACCATGTCGCAGACAAACTGGAAGAAACTCGCGTCTTTTGTGCAACACAAAGCCAAGTTTTTCGTTGAGAAAGGCGAATTTCCCTCCTGCGAAGAAAAAAAGGTTTTGCCCGTGTACTTCGCTTCAATATTGCAAGATGGATAAGTTAAGTCGTGAAAGTAGCTACTGTACAATACATCATGTATGAGTGCAAGAACATACAAGTGATGTAGACCGACGTCTCAGTACTTCAACAACTTGGCTTGTATTTAACAATGTTATTTAAAGAATCAATTCCTCACATTCCCAATTCTAAGTACGACATTTGGTGCAAACAAATAGAATTTCGTGTGACGCCGCCATTTTCTCTAGATTTTTAAGGCAAAGTAAAGTATACAGGCGAAGCTAATATATGCGAAACTTTGAGCAAATGTTGCTTGCGTGCAAGATTCTTTCTATTGCTCATCCGTAAACGTTTAAAATACTTTTAGCCGTTTCGCCTTTCAGCTGATTAGAAATTCATATGCACTTTAGGAACCCAAAGATCGCTTATCTGAAACTGCAAAAAAATGTAAGTTAAATGCACGATTTAACTCCGCTAAGCTGTACAAAATGGTATTGCTTGTGCACTTGGTTCAATGCAACCATAAACTTCAACGATGTGTCGATACTGGCTTCCTTATGATACTTCCATCGCCTACTAAAAATTTGAATCACGATGATGAATGACAATAGTTGTGTAGTGATACTGAAAGAATGGGCAATACATACAATAAGCATGCTAAATAATTCTGGTGTTAAGTATTAACTTCTCTCCTTGATCTATTTCTGTTTGCAGATGGTAGTCGTTGTCTGAAATGCTGTGATATATTCATTGTAGTTAGACAGTAGGTTAAAACTGACCTGCATGCTTCGAAGCCAAGCCCATTTCGCAGAACTCTTTTGAGGCTTCAGTATTTTTAAAGCACAGGTGAAAACATTTGTGGCATGGTAAGGTAATATACATCGCAGTAGACCAGTAACATTGAATGTGTGGACATGAAACCTGCAAAATATGGTATATAGTTACATGAAAACGTAGCATATGTTGGGGCAACATGCAAACCATAACAAAAATGGATGCACTGTAATTAATGTAAATTTGCACTAGCCAATCTGGCAATAAACTATGACATCAGATGAACACACACATTTAAGCTATAGACATTAACATCATGCACTAGCCAAAAAGTGCAGAGCTGTCCATTTCCACATCAGCAGATCAATCAAGATACAACCTAATGTATCGGACACTACTTAGTACTTACCTATATATCAACCACTCAATGCATTTCTGAGCAGGTCTTAACAAAAAGTACTGAGAAACGTGCAGCAAAAAAAGATCAATTGTTTTGTCCAGTTCTGCATTGAAATCATGAGTCTGCATTGTTCTTTCCATATCTTTGATTTTTTCACTAAACAGTTCATCATGGAAAAGTGGATGAAATCCAGGTTCCAGCAAGCAAATTTCTGCAAATCCATTTGCACCTAAAGAAACACAAAGTTGATAGTGTAACAAATTTAGTCCTTGTTCTATGGAAAACACAATTCACTGAAATCCCGCATATGTTAATATGAAACATTTGTAAGGCAACAAAAAGTGAGGTTTTGTTTTATAACACACAATCAGGCAACTGAGCTAGGCAGCTAGGTTGCTAATTTCAATTCAGTTAAGTTAATAATTTCAGCATTAACTTCAACGGTTTAGAACTTTTAACAAACATATATTCTGTTCTGTACACTGATGGGTGCAAAGAGGTAATAAGCAAACTCTCAGCCCACTATGAGAGAGTTTTAAAATACACATAAATTTCTCTGTGGTGGTTTAAGAAGTGAATCAACTTTGTATTTACTACACTGTATTATCAAGTTCACATCATGTCAGTGTAATAGCATTAAAATAGCAACTGGAGTCTTCTGAGTAATTTTTTCCTCATTTCCAAGCTGTTTCAGGTCTGATCCAGCATTTTATAAGCTTACATAGGAAACTGAAGTAGGATCAGTACATTTAGTCCATCATTTCATTAACATCAAATAGAGACAACCTAACCAACCCATAATCAATTATGTAATTTCTTGTCACAAACATAGCAGTACTACATCACCATAACTGAGTTGACCATGCTGATTCAGTCATAATCAATGGCAGGTATTTAACCCTTTAATGACCACGCGCGCCAACGTATCGGCCATAAATCGCCAGCCGCTAGAGCTAGAGAGCTGTTCAAACCCTCTACGGATTCAGCAAATCTTCTAGTTGACATTGAAAAAATAACATTTTTCATTTTGGGTTTGAGGTTTTCTGGGGGTAACGTCACAAGTAGGGGTGTTTTGCGTTATTTTGGCCATCTTTGCCTGGCCCTGGGCGCTGTCCCAATGGGCCATTTTTTGGACCCAAAGTTTAGTTGAAAACAAGGTCAAAATCCGCGTGTATAGAGCCCTTGATTGACTTCCCAGCATATCGGGAGCGAAAATTATGGCTCGTAAACCAAAAATTGACCA
>JGI24022J15233_10002922_pt1 | contig 16505 bp, 9 predicted proteins | sample Ectturendosymbi2_FD_15233 | JGI IMG/M metagenome (IMG submission 15233)
AGACTACGCGAAGCACAGCCCGGCGAAGCGTACGGTCATTAGTTCCACGATGAGCGGTTTTGAAACACGCTGACCTCGATCGAAATTATTTTGGCAAAGCAGCGTTCAGCTCCATCTAAACGCAACTGCATTACGACGCTTACCGAACAGCAGTCGAAGGCCAGCTGCAGGAGGTCGTCAGGGGGAGGGTCCCGCGTCGCACCGTCACCCAGGGATTGTTCCGCGACCATCTTGGTGAACGCTTCCCGAGCAAGTCCGAAATCCGGACTTCTGGGAAGTTCTTCCGGGTCGTAGGATACGTCAGCGATAAGCTGGCATAGGAGCAATCCGTATGAAAAAACGTCCGCCTGAAGTGAAGAAGTGCAAAGATATGGATAAAGCACTGAAAATTTCAATCATGATTGTGCATGCTTTTCATCGTAATAGGTTAAAAAAAACAAAGTTTGGTTGGTCGTCAGCATCGTCATCCTGAAGTTTTAGCGCAACATCTTAAAATCCTTCAAAACCGAATTGAGTGTATGTGAAAGTTTCGCAAAGAGACAACTCAACAGGGTCCCGATTCTAAAGCACACTGCAAACTGATTTCCAGCCACTATGTTTCAATTTGGGAAAAACCTAATCGTAACATCATAATGCAGCTATTAGAGGTACCACGCTCTCTAGAGAAAATTAGACGCGCATTGCTGTTACAAACGAAAACTGCTGTTTATAAATTAACCGGTAAAATATGCAAGAAGTGTGCGATTCTGCAGCGCAGCAGCCAGTGCGCCACTGCCACATCACGAAGACTCGCGGGTTTGAGCCTCAGAATTAACGCGAATCGTTTGATGGTTAAACGGTTCTTTAATTTTTCGGCATCACCTGCATTCGCACAGTAATGGATGAATTGTTGCGATTCTCGCAGACAGTTGATTTTATCCAGGTTTGGTCAAATCTTACTGTGACAAACTCCAGAGTCAAACGCTGCTTTAAGTCCACACAACCCCGCGTCTTCAGTCACTCAGGACTTTATGTGATCCAAGTTCAAGAGCATATATGCGTAATAACTGTCACAACAGCGTAACTCGGCTCCACAAAGGATGCAGTTGAATTTATTGGCGAATTTTCTTAATAGGAAATCGATTTCATGTAACGCTACGCATCCACAGTCCTGAAATCTTATTTCAAATTGAATAGATTCAACTGCGTCGCATTTGTAGAGAATGGTTATTGGAAACAGACATGTGCAAGTCCGAATCACTGCAAAGTTATGAAAGCAGGCCCAGTCGGCTGATTCCTCGAAAAGCTTTCAGCGCACACAGAGCTTGCAATCGTCGTAACACCAAGGTGTGAAAAGTGCTTCAGAGACATTCTCAACCGCGATTGGCCTCAGTTTCAGTTCTCAACGACGCAACGAAGCGATGACATGGATGTTTCATTATAACAAATTTTGATTTTGTCGTTACATTCATGCCAACAAAAATAAGTATGTAGCCATATGGAACCACATCAGTCCAAATCACTACTGGAAACACTCAACACAGCAGGTTAGGGCGCATAGCTCCCAGAACTCTACAAATGTTGTGTCTACGGAAAATCGTGGGCCACATTTTCGCAAAACTATAGGAAGCATTTCTGAGCCTGTCTAATGATAGCAGTTTGGTAGTTCTGCATGGAACTGCGAGTAGCATCCAAAAAGACGATTCGATGAATTACGCGCATTGAGGTCCTTTGGCGGTTTACAAATTTGATCCGTGGTGGAAAATGTAGTTGGACTGAACCGAATATTTTGAGCTCAATTAAGTAATATTTGGGATTGAGAGTATGGTAAAGCAGGAGATTATCCCACCTCTCTGCTGCAACAAGCACAGTGATTCCCAACCTAATGTTACTGCATTCCAAAAAGTTCGTGGGAAGGTTTCTTAACGCCCGAGAAAACCAAACTTGGAAAAAACATCAATCACGCTGAGCAAATACTTGTAACCTTTGTTGTTTAGACAATGACTGAAGGTCAATCAAATCAGCCGCCCATATTTCGTCGATGTCGTTCACTTTGGATTGATCAAACCTAAGGTGTTCTGTGCGTCAGTTTCAGGTGTTCGGCGGGGATATCACGCACGATTAATTATGCGCGCTAATTAAATTTGTATCTGCGTAGAAGAAACCATCCTTTATTTTTCTCATTGCGAACGGTTTGGTGAATGCTGGTCAGAAACTTTAGGGGTCTAGTACAAGGTTAAAAGTACTGTTTTAGGAACCGTGAATCTCTTTTGTAATAGCATTAACGAGACAAATCAGTGTCTGCAGAGCATAATTTATTTGAAGGTTTGTTTTTCAGTCTATTGGCATGCTTTGTCTCTAAACATTGTTACCACGCAGTATGTCTACAGACTGTTTTGGAAACCAACTGTTTTAAGTAACCGGTCGTTTTGTGACGTAAGGCTGTTTTTTACACATTTTTAATTGTTGAGCAGATGTTTCGCAATTTGAATTTTGTTTAATTCTGAAGTTGTCCATGAAAACAAAAAGTTGTGTGTCCGTACCAAGCAACTTGAGCAACTTGGGAAACGGCGTTGATGGTCCTTGGCTGAAAACCCAAGCTCNAGGTCAACTCCGGGATGTCTGGCGGAACCACACAAAGCGATAAATTTTTGTAAAAGCAGTGACCTAGACCAACTGCCAAAGGCCGTGAAACAGCCTTGATTTTTTAATAAATGAACCAAAACACTGCCTGCACTGCACAACTTGGGCAATTGTAAAGGGGCGCGTCCACTGACTAAAAAGTAACTTACATAGTATTTGAAATGGACAAAACGAAAGGTTTTGCAAACAAACGCGCATGTGCTTTTCAACTGCGAAATGATATAAAGTTTCGGTTGTCAACATTTACTAACAAAATACAAAAGCTGCTGAACCGTAAAATAACCCCTGGCGTGCTGCATTTCGCTGAGGCTCGGCTTAAGTCTGCATTCAGCAGTAACCTCTCCACACTTCTTCAGAAATGCCACGAAGTTTAAGTGCTTTCGTTACACCAAATCAAACAGTCGTTTCAAGTACAAATACGGCAAGTGTTAATAACGTGCCTTCAGCATACCGCACCTTTTCGTTATAGGGCCGCCCCTTGAGCACTTCTGGAGCCATTATATATGCGGTGCCGACGATAGCAAGTCGCTTCTCGTCCTCTGGACTGGTAGGAATTTTTTCGGCCAAGCCAAGATCGGCAACAACAGCCTTGTACTTCTTTTTTCCAGTTCTGTCGGTCGTTACACCTATCAAGCAATTCTGCGCACATAAAAAGAAGTAAGTTTCATTTCCACAATATATAGAAAACACGAAAATCGGGTCGCAGCAAATGCAATACAACTCTGGTAATATCTTGGTGGCTAACTACGTTCACTGAGTTTATATCGTACAGGAAGCGGTGCAATATTTCCATCACGGCAACCCATGCAGCACATACAAACTGATCCTCAAGTAAGCAGCAGTTTCACCGGCACAAACGTAAAAAGGGCCACAATGCCTTCGTCATACTTGCTTTAGTCAAGAGCATGTCTCAGCGCAGCATTGAAAAAACACACAGAAAAATTTTAAAAGAACACAATCAACAGGTAAGTATAAGAAATTTAAAAAAAGGAACTGTCAGCTTCAAATACATGAGGCAAAAATCTCGAGCTTCAATGGGGCGCACATCAAACGCAAAAGTTTTGATACGTCGATTCAAGGGTCAGCACTACCAGATATCAGGTTGATGTCTGGATGTGCGTCGCCAGTCAGTTCCAGCATACCTAAAGACAACATGGCAGGCCATGTTTGCGTATTGTCATACCTCGTAGGGCAGCGAAGCTGCCGCTGAGAGTAAGAACGGTTAGGTCATGCTCAGGGGAAATTACGTAACGTTTTCCGAATCCTTCGATGAAGAACAGCATGAATGTTACGCAAAGCATGGTCGATGCGGAGGCGGGCGGACAGACTACTAGCAACCGTGCACCAGGATGTGAATAGTAGGAAATAGACGCGGCCACAAAAACATGGTGAAGCTGTAAGCACGTAGAACTTCGTGCCTGCCTAAGAAATTATCAAAACTAAGCTTTGACTTGGTGCTATTGTTTTTCGGCCGTTTTGGTGGCTGGGTGGGACATAAAAATCACTCTGTTCATGTATGAATGGTGTTGAGTAATGCATAAGCGCAAAAACAGGACTTAATTGCTGTTAGTGGAACAAAAAGAAATAACAAGAGTAGCTGATTACAACAATGCAGGATGTACATACAAACAATTTGCGCTTCTGACTCAAGCGAGAACGGACGATATTAAAAAGCCAAGTTGCGCACTCCCATGATTAGTACCTTGGAGCTAAGGTCTCTATGAAAAATTCCAGTTTTGTGAAGGTAGAGTATTCCTTGGGCAACATCAAGCGCGATCTGAATCTTTTGTTTCCACGATAACTCATCTTTCTTTTTCGTGATCAGCTGATCAAGATCTCCGCCGTTGAGATACTGTGTTCAACAAAGTAAAGAGTAAGGTGTTTAATGCACCAGCACCTTACCAGTACTCAGGATTGCCAAAGAGCATCGCCACCATAACACAGAGTTCACTATCGCATAAGCGCAATGGCAGTCTGTTGGTGAGAAAGAGGCTATGCTGTTCGATAACGCGTACAATGTGCAGTGCGCATACTGCGCCATAGTTCACTTTGTGCATCCAGAAATTAATGATCAAACATCAAAACACGCTTCTGGAACTGGTAGCGAACCAGACTGCATGCAAAAATGTTCATGAAGCTACGATCGAGCATTGTTGCAGAATAAATTACTGTAGCACGCACTTACCTCAGTAAGAGCATGCAACTGGCCTTCATGAACGCAGACGCCTTTGAATCTAGAATAGAATTAATATGCTGTTTTTTTGCAAATTCAAATACTGTATTAAAAGAAATTCTTCGTTGGACAGAAGGATCGAAAGTTCTTATCTGAACGAGAAGTTTAAGTCGTGCGCGTGTTGAAAATGCCAGCGACTGCAAGGTGCAACTGACCACCGGCACCAACGATGCATTCTTATCATGCGATGTTATGAAAATTTGCTAAGCGTGCTGTGGATTTGGTTGGCGTACGCTTACATTGTGAAAGAAAGCTCAAGAGTTTGAGTTTCATCAATTCGTTCATTTGGAACCTACCCTCAATATGAAATTTACTTCAGTTATCGATACAAAAACATCTACATGAAGCATGATATTTAAAAACGCCACAAGTTAAGGGACATCAGCATTGTTGCACATTATTGCACGAGGCAAAACGTAGAACACTTCTGCAATAGTTAAAGTTCGTGACAAGCAATTCTGAGATATTGGTCTGTGAAACCCTGAAGTTCGCGTAAGTGGTTTGGTCGCTGAAAACGGGCCACCTGCAAATACCGATGGTTAGTGATGCTAGAACAGCGGTTGTTAACCTTTTCTCTACCACGCCTCCATGAAGTAATAGTTCTTTGTTTCAAGCATCCCTAACTTTAAATTAGTTGTAAAAGACGTTCAAAAACTTTCCATGTTGTAAAGCGCGTAAGGGCTCGCGCATCCCTGGAGAGGCGTGCCCCCCGACTAAGTACCATTGGTCTAAGCCAGTGGTTTTCAACGTTTTTAACGCAGCGACGCATTTTGCACCCCAGTTTAACCTAACAACCCCCTTCCGAAAATTTCCAGCCAGGCATATGTAATGTAGTTGCGTTTGCACAATAGAAAATCACAACGACTAAAAAACAGCTCACGCTATCACTATGTTGAACAAAGACTCATTTATCAAATTCATGCACATGGCAGCATCAGTGATAGAGACCCATGCCGTATGCAAATCACTCCACAGCACAACTCATTGAAAACTAGAATAACTCTCAAGTTTAGCTACCGCATTCAGATATCTAATTTACATACACAGCACATTCTTACGTCGCGTTGCCAAATGCAACAGTACTGTGACGGTCAATTGGTCATAATCACCCTCAAAACTTAGTAATGCTCATAATCGCACTTGGAACAATTTTGAATGAAAAAGTAGGTTATCATTTTTGCCAGGTGATTCTGTTATTTTAGCTACAACAAAAAGTGGTTCCATATACGCAATATCAAATGTATAATTATGAGTATTTTTACCAGAAGCTCTCGCGCCCCCTAGAAAAAAGGCAAACGATCCCCACGGGGGTCGCGACCCCCAGGTTGAATACCACTGGTCTAAGCAATCTCAACAACCTTTGTCATTCTCTGACTGAAGGCTTGTGCGATCGTGTCATTAATGCATTCGTCCGTCGATAAAGGCGTAGCGATTCATACGCTACATTTCTATACTGCGCTTACAAAAGAACAGACATAAACGGATGTTAAGCCTGCGAGTTTCTTGTGTATTGATCCAGCGGCAATACGATTTTACCGGAATTGCGAAAGTTTGCTTACCGAAGAGAAAACATAGTTGTATGCATTTACATACCAACATCTTCTGACAGACTTTCATCACGTTTACGCAAACAGCTAGCGGAAACTACGAGGTTTAACAACTTAACGGGCGTTATTATTCTTATTGCTTTAAAATCCAATGAAGTTAAGACATTAGAAGATTTAAGTGTATTTACGCAAAATCTTTGCATTACTCTGTGTAGAAACTTGTACAGGGAAAGGTTTTGCAATTAGTAAAAGAAACATCGCATTTTAAAGGTTGGTTAACATTAGACAAATTGACAAGCAGCAGATGGCAGCAGGCACGAGGGTACAAAAGAAAAGTGTGAGGCGCGTTGGAAAAAGCAAGTTTTAGGACAAATGTATCGCTGAGGGGGAAAAGCAATGCAGCATGTTGGGCAAAACATTCCGCGTACAACTCCAAAGAAAAACTAAGATCGAACAATTATGAAGGAAAGTAACTATCTAAAAAATAGTGATGAAAATGCTCAAATGGCAAATTTAGGTTAAAACTTTTTTAAGCGAAGACCTCAGAATGACGACGCAAGGTTTGCTGCTTTGTGAATAGAAAATCATAGAAATGTCGCTAACAGTGCATGGCCTTGCAACGTAAATCGTGCGAAATGTTAACCTTTTGAGGAAAAACATAAAATCAATTAAATTCTTTCGTTTGCTAGGGATACAAAACTTATATTACTTGTGGGTAAGATTCTATCTTAAGAGAGGTCATATAGATCAATAATACAAGGGTTCTCAGACTTTCCTGAGACATGACCCCCTTGACGATGGCAACAATACCCGCGTCCCAACTTATTGCAAAAGCAAAAAACATTAAGCAGAACAACAATTTATTTGCAAATAACTTTCATCAATGGATGGATGTATCTGTGTCTGGGAAGCCAAAATTTTAATGTGAAGCTTTGTCGTAGACAATGCACATTTCATATCGGTTCAGAGTAAAGTTGTTTATAGGTTCTCTCTTTACATTCACAAGTGTAGTAAAGCGGCGTTCACACAGGTACTGTAGGTGGGTTAAAACAGAAGAAGTGTACGCGCAGATGACGGTTGGAGATAGTATTCAAAGGGCTTTCTCTAAAACAAGCCATAGGTTCAAACATATCATGCATTGCAGTACAAGACAGTATCTACAAGGCCATACTTCAGATCATCCTAGCCATACTTCCTCTGTTTTCCAATCATTTTGTGTCAATACGTTTGGATTTATTACTAAAAATACCTTGTAACCTAGTTAAATCAATGCTAAAAACTTTAACCAAACTCATATTTGAATGTTTCTCTGGTGAGTGGTGATACTTGAATGTTTCTCTGCTGAGCTAGTTGAAACTGAGCTTCAGCTTTATTAGTTTGACTTTAGCTTTATTGGGTGACTTTTGGCCTTAGTAATCACGACTAGCTTCTTCATAGCAGGGGAACTACAAATCAGTAGTGTATTGTCACTGGTTCGATCCCTGGTTTTGATTTTACTGCAACAGTATAATTGGGGAACTTTGTGACATGANAATTGACATATTTCAGTATCAAAACTTCAAATTTATTAGTGCCATTGTACCAATGCACCATTGTCTTCAGTGTTACCAGTAAATCAANATGTGTTAGCCTGATGGCCTACAATTTTGGTACAAAATAAACATACTGTATAGTGCACGGGTTCTTAAAATTTTCCTCAATATCCTCAGGGGGTATTGAGGTTAAATTTTGGGGGTATTCAACAGCGTTGGGAAGTCCAAATCTTGACCCAAGTCTTCATTCTAAGAACTTGGACTTGCTTCCATCCAGATTGTCTTTTCAAGCATTCGTTCTATTAACCAAGCAATGTTGTACCCACATGAAGATTGGTGCTGATGAATGTGATGCAGCCTTTGCATTGACATTTTTCCTCACCATTCCAGTGGACATTTCTTTGCCAGTTCTGCTTCATTTCTTCCAATTTTTTGCTATTAAACTTTGTTGAAAAGGGGTATCCAGATAGACGAACATTTGTCTAGGGGCATAGAGGCCCTAAAACTATAAGGACCACTGGTATAGTGCATAAAAGTGCTTGTGCATAGTTGTCGAATCTTTGACATTGACAGAAATTCACTGTCCAGCTTGGTTATGAAAGCATGTTCAATCCTACCTCAGATAGTGTGTCATCTCTCACACCCCTTTATGAACATTATATTAAAATTACCTGACACAGATCAATGCTTTGCGATGCCACAACACTTATCATCTCAGTTTGATATACAGTACTCTAGACTAAAACTAAACAGAACTTCATAAACAAACAAAAGATCTGATATAAAACTGCAAACCAAATACCTGAGAATATTGGGATGGCACAAACGGTTCATCAGCTGCACTTCACGCAAAATATTCATTTTTGAATTGGTGTGTTTGTTACGCTTCAGTGCCATAATTTTACCAGTCTGCTTATGCGTCGCCTGTAAAACACCACCACATTGCTTCATGCTGGTTATCTCCATATTTTGACATACAGCAACAAAATACTCCACGATACCAAATATATACCAGTCAGAAATTTGTTGGTTGTCTAATGCAGGAGTCCCCAAACCATGGTTGATAAAACCATTATTTATTTTTTAAAATTGAAAGAAATCAAATTTTTATCATATTTTTGGTTTGATGTGTGGAGGGTGCCAGCCAAACACTTGTAATTTTTTATTTTAAAGAGTTAACTTTTTTGTGCTTTGTTTCTTCCACTACAGCAGTGGTCTTCAACCTTTTTTGTAAACTCGCCCCCCTACAGGCACGTTGCTTGAAAATCGCCCCCTTCCTATAATTTTTCTGAAAATAGTGTTTTGTTTTGAAAATAATTAAGAGCTAATGAAATATAAACAGGCAATCTAGTCAGCACAAAACAAAACGAATGCAAATGCATTTGTAGAATAAATAAATGTTACTAATTTCCAAAAAAACAGCTCATTCCAACTAATGCGAACCTTGCAATGGTGTTTATCTACAAGCTTTCTCAAAGCAGGTTGCAAGTTGGTCAGTTTGAATGGAGTTTACCCGATCTTACTCATGTCAAGGCGATTGCGGTATTTATTACGCGTGTGTATTTATTACGCGTGTGCAGTACTTGGCAGAAACCTTGCTCAGGAAAATACGTCGTGGCAAAACCCAGTAATATTAGCTTCACTTTTCCCGAAAGTTGAGACGTTCCTGGATGGTGAAATCACATTTGTTTGTGCTAGTTAGCTGGCAAAAAGCTATTTCACCCATAACTTTCTACGCAGTGTAACTTTCGGCGTGATCTCCACAACAGAATGACTTCATAGCAAGCTTCAAACAACTGGTGGCGAAAAGGATATTTTGGAGTCTAGATTAGCCAAGATTGGGTGCTTGGGCTTACTTGCTGATCTAAGTTATTCCTTATCTAGCCTACTGTTCTGTTACACTCTGTCATAAGCAGAGATGTAGCGCTAACAAAAAAAGGTGTCGGAATGCACCCAAAAAAACTAGCCCATTTTGAAACAGCTTCGCACTAATCTTAAAGCAAAACATGAAAAAGTTGTAGGAACGCCGTTCCCACGCATTCCTGCTCCACTACATCCCTGGTCATAAGTCCGATGAACACAGTACAACTATATCCACAGATGCCAAAACACTCGAAGTGATTGAAAAACACGATAAGCACATTTTACAACTTAGGGCTAGCTGTGCCCTAGTTTTATATGCCGTTAATTTCTACATAAATTGTCTTGCAACAGTCATATTTCCAGTTTTTTTTCAACAGAACATCTTTCAGTAGGTCTACGTTGTTTTACTCAAGGTACTAACTAAAGCTTATAAAACACATGATAATGGACTGCCATATTTTTTGCCTGCAAAACAGTGGTTTGATAATGCTTTACCGATGGCCCTTAAGACTCATTTCAAGGCAATTTCTTGAAAAAATGGAGTTTGACCGATTGGGTATTTTCCGATAGCTGTATCAGTGTTCGTTGCTTTCGACCACTATCAGTATAATAAAACCAATTAATGCATACTATATTTATTGAAGCTACAACAACTGATATTGATATGCTTTTGCAGCTTTAGTTGCAAATCTGAAAAAATAATTGGCTTGTTGCAACTTCCGATGTAGTAATACTGTTTTGCCCATTACTAGAAGATTGTATATTAAGCAGGCTAGGCATGGGAAGGCAAGAAACGTGGTCTTACAGTATAGTACTTACTTAGTTTGGTAATTGCTCTGTCCATTATGCATATAGTGCTTTACCTTTGTGATGTTCCCAGGCTTGACTCTACTGTAGCTTTTAAGTTACTTACGAAATATATCATGCTAAGATCAAATAACTAAATTCTTTAAAATTTTAAGTATACGGAATGAATTTGCTTTTGATGAGTTAACGTCAACACCAAAGGCTGAATTATTTTGCAGTGTTCAAACGCAGGAAGTTGATAAGCCAAAATAAAGTTAAAATATGTAAATTTTAAAGTCAACATTTCAAGTTTTTAGGTCAAAAGATCGGTTGCCCTATGATCTTTGTGAGAACCACAATGCTTGACTCCCAACCAGTCACAATCTCAGTGGTCTTGGATAGTTGGTGCAGTGAAGCGTTTCACAGAACCATGTTACAGTAGTTTGATTGATGAGTGACCAGTCCGATATGTGTTTTATAAGCTTTGTTACGAACCATGGAGTCGAACGTGCATCAAAGGCTTTGATTCTAAAGTAACAAATATTGTTTTTTTGGAATCAAGTCAGCATCTGAGTATGTTTTAACCTGCAGAAATCATCCCCCTGGACACTGAAATCGACCCCCAAATCTTGTAAATCACAAAATCGACCCCACAACGCATGAAATCGCCCCCTGGGGGCGATTTCGCCCACGTTGAAGACCACTGTACTACAGCCACCAGAATTTAGCCGAACTTCCATTCCAACTTTCTTTGCACTTACGCATCACGCTTGAAGCAATCAGTTCATAGCAGTAACACTAGTTAAAATTAATTATTGTAACACAGCTTTCACTAGTTCAGATTCTGCAGAAGTATATTTTGTTCCAATGAAAACTTGAGTGAAATACTTCCGTCTAGCAGTTGGGCTCTAGGCCAGATAACATGAGCCAAAATGGCCAAAAACCTACCTTACTTATGACATCATTCACAAAAAAAACAATATCAAAAGTTTTTTTTTCATTGCAGACTCAAAGACTTGCTGAGTCTTATGAGGGTTGGAATAGCTCTCTAGCGCAATTGGTCGAGGATTTATGCCTTTGCTAAGACACATGAAAACTGCTTGATTTTAGGTTGATTTCAATATTCGATATATTTGTACATTGGCAGCAAACGTGTTAATCATGATTGCTGGTATGTTTTGGGTTAAAAAGGCAAGATAGATGCATGTTAGAAGAGCATACAAAAAATTAGGAACAGAAATTTCATGCCACCCTTGCAAAAAATTCATTCACCTTGGGATGAACCATTCACCCAGTTAAGAAGCACTGATCTGGATGAAGCCTAGAAAATCTTGCATCATAGTCAGAGAAGAAACAACAATTGCACCTACCAGTAATTTAAATGAAATCATACTGGAGGTAAATAGCAAAGCTTTTTCAAATGAGTTTTTTTCAGAAATATGAACAGTATTTTTTGAAATGTCTCATATGAACATGAGTGAAATGGTAATGGTGCTGTTGTTTCTTATTTGAAGCAATGATGCATTCATTAAAAATAAGGTATTGCTGTGTGCGTGCAGTCTGTGACTGTAAGTCTACCCAAAAATACTTCACATTCATTTTTAATGTGCCACACTGAAAGAAAAAGACAATTGCAAGATTTTAATTAGATTGTGACTAATTTTGCATAAACACTAAGAGATGGCAGCAGTTAAAAGGAGCTTCAACTCTGTTGAAAACACAACCTGCAAAAAATTTCACAATCTTGATGAAATCATTCATCTCACCTTGAATACATCAGAAAAAAATCCACCCCCAAGTTCTTCCAATTCAAAATCATCTATTCTTGCAAGCTTTGAAACAGCTGTTTGAACTGCATTAAAATGTGAAACATTTAGACTTCTTCTTCGCACTGATGTTGACTGAGATTGATTAGACACAGAGCATGTCGATGAACGCAGAGTGACTGGTGAAACATGCTGGCTCTCACTTTGAAGTGATGGTGACAATTCCGGCATTTCAGGCTAGCTACAAGGTGAAACAAATTCAAGAACATTCACGCTAGCATGCATAATGACTATTGTATATCTGTAAAAACATACGGCACAAACTAAAAACTATCTTTATTTTACTTTGTTAAAATATGAAATTGTACATCCAACAAAAGTTATACAGCCTCTACATCATCATCTGCAATATCTGGGAATATTACAAAGCTTCACTCATTAAAATTCTAAGCTTTAGTCAATGTCGCATACAAAAATTTTTCTCCATATAATCTCTTCAAAGCATTCTTCAGTTTGGTTTTGTTTCAACAGCAGCTATAGATGGTAGATTACAGTTCAAAATGTGCCCTTTTGCTGGAACACTCACAGGTAAAAGTTTTGCAAGCACAGAATAAGCAATGGACTTAGAATCAAATAACGTCTGCATTGCAAATCATACACAGCATCACTAAATTATTTCAGAACTATTAGCAATGTGACCAATTAACTAACACAAAAGCTTTGATGATATTAAGTATACTTTCATTAAGCAACAAATTTTGTAAGAAAACAAAATAATTATAACCAATCGCCCATTCTTTCACTTTAGTGAACAGGATTAAAACAAATTCCCACTTTAAGACATCTAAATCCAATGAGGTATCAAATTTTATTCTGGCTGGAATTTGATTTATGTCAAGTTTTGGCCAGAAATGATTTACTTTTTACAGACTTTAAACCTTTATTTTCACTTTTACAGTTTTTTTCCAAGCACACAGGAATTCACTGGACTGAAGATATACAACTGATGACAATTAAGTACCTAGAAGACACATCCTGACTCTAGAATCCAACATCTGATTTGAAGACTCAAGTAATTTAATTGCTTCTACTGGCAATCAATTCATGACAATGATTTCATATCATGCAAAATTTACATGGCATTGCATGACATTAAAATTTTTCTTAAAGCATACAACTGTTATCAAAGTATTTTTAGCATTTAACACCTTTGGAACCAGCCGAGTTACACTAGAAGGGATAATTTACCCATACTGGCCAAGTCTTTACAACTATATAACTTGTCAATTGATTATGCCAGAGAGCTGTTTAACAAACCTTTAAAAAACTCAGTGACTCTTCTAGTTTGCAGTGAACAAAAGTTTAAGTTTTGGGTTTCATTTTTTGTGTGGGTGGGTCATGTCATAAATGGGAGATGTTTGTAGCCATTTTGGCTCAGGTTACCTGGCCCTGGGCCCAACCTGTAGATAAGGGGTGTACAACTTTTTACTATTGCCGGCTGCGTTACTTTTATTTATACGAAGGACGGCCGCCAATGAGTTCAAGATATATTTATGAGATATGTTTAATTAACGAATAGGTTTTAGCTGGTATATGTCATATACTTGTGTCTAAAAGTTTAATAAAATGTCAAACATTTTAATGAATTTATTAGAAGAAACATCACCATCCACATTGTTACACATTATGTCGACTTATTTTCTTTCTTTGCGTTTGTTTGCTTCAATCTATGCCAGCATGGCTGCCAAATCTTATATTTTAAATTACATATGATATGGACGGCTGCAAATTTCATTAGTGAAGGCCACTACAGCCGGGGAGGTTGTGCACCGTTGCTCTAGATAGAAGTATTTCACTTAACATTTTATTAGAAACTAGGTTAGAACCCGAGTCTTAAGCCTTTGATCGGGTTTCTAGCATTTGTGGTTCAAAAGTTTTAGACAAAAAAGCATAAAATTGGTAATTTTACCACAAATTAAAAATTTTACCTTAGTTCTTAAACTAGCAAATTCAACTCCAACATTGGTAAATTGTACAAAGATACCCAAATACTTGATATAGACAGAATCTTTAAACTGGAAATTGGTGAATTAAAGCATAAAATTAATTTTAGATTGATTCCAAAACAATTTATTTAACTTTTTACAAAAATTGAAGACATTCATTCTGATCATACAAGACAACGATCAAGTATTAAATATGCCATTCCTCAGACTACATTGAAAAAAGCTCAAAACACAAAAGTCATTTACATATGCCACTGTGGTAAGACTGTTAATAAGCTGGGGCTCCATGGCCTCTCCTGCGTTAAGAATGCAGGGCGCTTCCTTAGACACTCATCCATCAAAACTCCATTCTCAAAAGGGCATTACTGACCCACATTGGACATCCATCTGTCTTGGAGCCCCTTGGCTTGAAAGATGGCAGAAGGAGACCTGATGGTCTCGACTCTGTACATGGGCAGGAGCCTCATATGGGACGTGACAGTTAACAACACCTTTGCTCAAAGCCACAACATAGTCAGCGCCGATTACCAGGCAGTGTAGCAACTGATGCTGAGACTGATAAATGCCGAAAATATAATGACTTCCTTGACATTATTACTTTCAATCAGTCAACTAGTTACAATTAAAACTTCTGGTCACTGGTGTGTACGGCAAGTCAACTGCCCCTTTCTTGAGCTGCCTTGCAAACAAATAGTTGATGTGTTAAGTGACTCCAGGGAGCGACAGTGGTTCTACCAACGCTTGTCCTTGGCTGTGGTCAAAAGGAACGTTGCCAGTATATTGGCGTGTGAGTGAGTTTGATCTTATTTTACTCATCACTCCTCAGTGCATCAACCAGTGTTGCTGCCCAACACTTGCCTCCCTTCAATGAATAGCTGTTGCCTTCTGAATATTTGTGTTTTTGGTAAGCTTTATTATTTTCTGCATGCTTTGCGATTTCTGTAAGTCCTTTGTGCAGTATTGTTCCACTCCTCCTCTATCTTATTTTGGTTAATCTGACTACCGCATGCCCTATGATAAAAACACAGCGTTGTGATAGATCACACTTCATTTGAAACTACATATATTTTTTGAATTGGTGTTCAACTAAAGTAAAAGTTTAATCCTATAGTATTCTTTAAAATCAATGGGGGTAAGCAAGGAATCGATCAACAAATTTTTAATAGGAAATCTATTTCACGTAATCGATTTCCTTTACGCATCCTCAGTCCTGAAAATTGTACACAGGAGGATTTATGGTCTTACATAGATCCAACAATTCGTTCACCAACACCAAATTATCATGTATTTGCCTAAATTGAAACATAAACTTCGTCAAGAGCATTGATATCATCATTAAGAAACAGTAACGCCAATGTAATGATTATTTCCAAAACATTAAAACCAGAATTAAATAATTTTGCATTATCAATGAGCAGATGTTCATTGTTTTCTAGAGTAGATGCGCTCTGGCAGTGCATGATGACGTGATACACTTAGTTAAAGAAGTACATTACTTAGCCCGAACCTTCTCATTACTGCACTATTCTATTTAGCCTGTTTTTTTTCTCTCTCTGTCATTCATCTGGGAATCTGACTAAAAAACGTATAGTTATTTCAGATGTCCTGGGAACAAAAAATGCTCGTTGTTCTTTTGTTGCTTGTTTTTCTGTGGTGCGTGATTTGATGTTTGTTTATATTTGTTCCCAAATAAACTGATACTGATACTATATTTACTGTAAATATCACAAACCAACATAACAATCAATGACAGAACTTTCCAAGTCATTGTTAGCCGATGCACGTTAGTCTCAATGTATTTAATGACCAAAGTCAAGTTAGCCGTACTTTTCTGGTGGATTCGAGCTTCGGTAAAAAAGATTTTGTTAAAAATACAACTTCGCAGCAGGCTTTTTCCAAAAAAATCATCAAGGCGTGGAATTTAAGGTCTTCTTTATCAAAAACACAAAAAACATTTGCAAAAAGGCTACAACTGCGTAGACGTTTCCGCCAAACCGTATTGCTTCAAACGCAAACTAGAAAACTTTCCGGCCATCGTTCGGTGGTTAATAGTTAATGGTTTATTGTTTCATATGACTCAGCCAACAAGCAGAAGCATCATAAAAGCCATCGCATGCAGTAAACCAACCATTAGCGAACATTAGAGCAAA
>JGI24022J15233_10002923_pt1 | contig 16505 bp, 12 predicted proteins | sample Ectturendosymbi2_FD_15233 | JGI IMG/M metagenome (IMG submission 15233)
AAGTGTTGCTTTATTTTTTTGACTGAAGATGGATTAAGAATAATCCGAAACGTCTCAAAATAAAACATGTATAGTTTTTTGAAGGCTTTTTTAATGTTGATGAAGATGTCACAAGTACTTGCTTCAATACAGTAATTTGCTTCCGAAAAGCTCAGGTTGGAACATGAGGGCGGAAAACTTGGTTTTTGCTCCGGGCGCCATCTAATCTCGTTACGCCCCTGCCTCCGTGGCGACGGAACTGAATTTCAGACCCCCTGTGACAGCGTGGACATCACCAATAGGGTGTATGGAGGGCAGTTGATGCGGCTCTTAGCTCGCGAATTAATTAGCCAATTCCCTAGGAACTCATTAGGGAATGAATTATTTAACTTGCCTTTATTTGGCCATAACTTTTTATCCAGAAACGTTAGATCGCCAGTCAAACCCGCTAAAGACTCGTATTATAGCCAAGTTTCCAACAGAAACTTGAGTCAAAAATTGGCTCTTCGCGTAGGTGCCCAGGGCCCGATGATGTCTTCCAAAATGTGTAAACCTACTCCCATCATGACATCATCGACAAAAATCCAAAATTTTCCATTTTTTAAAACTCGAACAACGCATTCCGCATCTTTAGAGGGTTTAAACAGCTCTCTAGATCAATCGGCTGGCGAGTTATGGCCTTCAGTCAAAATGGCCAATGTTACCTTTCGCGGCACTTGAATTTTATCAAAATTTTATTTTTTGGCCATGGTTTTTGTATCAGAAACGCTAGAAAGCCAATCAAGGACTCTAAAGACTCGTATTATACCCTAGATTCCAATAAAAACTTGAGTCAAAAATGGTGTTGGGGCCCGGTGACCTTGGCCAAAAATGCGTAAACCTGCCCCCATTATGACGTCACCCACTAAAACAACAAAATCCAAAATTTCCAATTTTTTAAAAATATAAATTATAAAACTTCCCGCATATTCAGCGGGTTTGAACAGCTCTCTACCTCAATCGGCTGGCGAGCTATGGTTGTGCAAAATTTTTAAGGTTTACGCCTTCGTAAAATCAACCGTAATATAACATAAGAGGTTTTTGTTGATAATGCTTTATCTGTTGATGTAATTTGAGCGAGAATAGTGGATCAGGGGGGAGCAAATCCACACTGATCTTCAAGCAAAACTTCGTTGGCATGTCTTCTGATAAGTAACACCCTGGTCGGAAGTTTCCCAACCGTGGTCAGGGGTGAAGATTTCCTGATACACTGCAGACCCGATATAACGCGGATGTCGGGATCCACAACATCAGACCGCGTTGTAAGTGAGTTATACCGCGTTGTAAGTGAGTTATACCGAGGTATTTCATTACGTAACGTAATAAAATACTAAATCGGGGTCCAACTCAAACCGCGTTATATCGGGTCTAAAGTGTAGTTGGTACGCTCTTGGCGTTTACCCTTGTTCCTATACACAGTAACAATGCCTGCATCTTTCAGATCTGCTAAGTTGCCGTGCAAGCGCGAACTTGTTCATCGTTTGAGCGAGTTGCTATCCGCTGCCAGGCTGCACTAGATCTCGTGGCAGGTGTTAAAACCTGGATCTCTAAGGCCGGGTGATTACCTCCCGGTCACGTGGGGTGACCACGTGGTTCTTACGTAAGCAAGTGCCGCAGCGCGCGCCACCCATCAGTAGCTGCAGTTGCTTGTCTGACTATTTGTCTGGTGTGCGAAAGGTCGAGCTCACTATGCGGACTTTTCCACTATGGAGAAAAGTTTGTGGTTTCGGTTGAAAATCACCCGACGTTATGGTTAGTGTGGCTTTTTTCCGTGTGATGTAGGGCTGTAATTGTGGCAATAAGGACTGTAATTCACTCAGGGCGTGCTTCTACATCAGCATAGAGCAGGAGAGGTTCTTCAAATCCAGTATATTTTTTCGTGCCGTTTTTTTTTATATAAGATTTTCGTTTCTTTTCTGTGGAATAATAACGCCGGGTGATTTCTCCACGGTCAGGTGTGGTTTTGCTTATCATCAGTAACAGCATCAAATTAAAGTACAAAGTAACTGTATTAGTGCACAAACCACGGAATAAGAGTTTCATTTCCAGTGTAGTTTTTGTCATCAACCTTAATTGAAAGAAAGTATCTTTTTATTTTTTTTTAATGGGTGAAATTCACCCGGAGTTATTTTTCGTATGACAAAATAGCAACGTTAGCGATCCAGGAGCAGCCATTCGATTGTATCATCGTCCAGGACCGTCAGGCCATGCACTCTATGGGGCGGTCGATGGATTGGACAGTGGAGAATAATATGGTGAACTGTCTGTTCTTCTGCGCCACACTCACAAGCCGGTGAAGGGGCCATACCCCACTTGCGTAAGCAGGAGCGAAAACATCCGACACCGGTGCGAAGGCGGTTAAGCCGGACCCACACTGTTCTTGGCAGAGCCATTCTTGGAGAGTGGGGGCCGGTACCGGGGATGAAAGTACAGAGTATCATTGTGTTCTCCAACCACTCCACATTCCATCGGGGATCCACCCAGAGCGCCGCACTTACGTTGTTGCCGTCATCAGTTGAACCGATGAGTTGTTGTGCGGCGGATACAAATGGGTGTCTCGAGATGTCGTTCCTGGGATGTGGTGCTACTCACCGACCACTTATTTGCTTACGAAGTTGTTGATACCAGCTTGAACTCGTGATGCAAATTGGACCTTTGGTGTTGTTGACATCAATTTTGGGGAATGACCTTGGTGTGGAGGGGAGGAATGCTTTTGAGAGCACTTTGAGTTTGCATCAAACCAGTGCATGATCAGTGTTGCTATGTGCAAAACGCATAGATCTGCACTGCTGAATAACACGGGTTAGTCTACATCCCACAGTCCAAAATATCTTAAATCGATTAAAGTGGATTGCTGCGCAGTGCTCCGCACAAACAAAATTTCCGATTAGTAATTTTCGTTGTTGGATTGGCGGTAGGCTGAGTAATAATGAAAAATCTTCTTAACCAAGACTCAGAAGCGGCCTATATCGTGAGCCCTATCTTTTCTCCTGAGGTAACACACGGGAATTTGTTCAGACTGCGCGGAAAACACAATTTGTTTTTGGATAGACCAGGGGTTCCCAACCTGTGGTACGCGAAGGTCTTCCAGGTGGTACGCGAGTAACTTCTATTTTTCACAAAAACCTGAATTCCACAGCTTTCTAGTTTTCGTATCGGGCATTGTTTCTAAGTAAATAAATTTTCTTGTAGCCTCCTATTCCTATTGTTTCGTAGCATTATGACTTTCGATGCGCTGTTAGCAAATTTACGCCACGCATCGACCAATTGGTGGAAAGTAAACAAAAACAAAAATCTCATTAAATTTGGTTGTGGTGTTTAATACATTTTTAAATGTACAGTGTTCTTCTGCAATAAACTACGATTCGATCAAATTAGTTGTTCTGGAAGAAGTGATACGCGTTGACAATACGGGGTACCCAAGTGGTACGAGATAGTAAAAAGGTTGGGAATCCCTGGGATAGACCTATCCTATGGCATCATTATACCTTTACAGAATTGGCATTTCTGCTATAACCTCATACTCACATGACGTGTGCTGGTGAACGAAGCTTCGTCGTTAATGCGTGTTTTAGCGTACTGTTTGAAAACAACCTGAGTTTCCAAGTTACTAGATTTACCCCGTTTTTGAAGGAAGAAGATGCTTCTTTATTGAAATTTAATGTGAACGACCTGGATTTAGACGAGTCATCTGAAGAAAGTGAATCCGAAACCGTTCACAAGCCACCTGCGGAGTTGGAGGTACGTTTTTATGTCATTCCATTTTATTCCCATACAAGCCCGATGTTGGTAGATCGGCCATCGCTATGTCTTGGAGCTTGACTATCTTCTTTCCATGCCATTCGTAGAAGAAAATGTCGCAGTCACATTTGCGCTGTTTATGGCCGGTAGGGAAACTCACATTTGAATCACATTGCTTTGCTTCAGGAAGCATCAGACAGCGATTTGGATGTGGCATCATCGGGTGACGATGAAGGAATGGAAAGCAGTGAAGACACAGAGGAAAGGCATGAACCGAAACTAACCAAAAAGAAAAAAGAACTGGTCAGTGCAGCAAGCGTGTTTACTTTATTTCTGCCAAAAGCCAGTGCGCGTGGCTACCGCCACTATGACAAACTGACTTCAAGCGAAACTGTAAACAGTGCAATAAGTGCGGATTTTAATTTGGGCCAACGTTTTGGTTTTCAAATTTCAGTGCAAACAGCACCACTGCCTGCACGAGTTTTGAATTTTTGGATTACGAAGCTGTAGAATAGTAACTATACTTCCCAGATCGTAGTTACCGAGAAAATGCTAAACCGCTGGAAAGCACGGCTGACATCGGATCCGCCTTCACTCTCCGCGCTTCGTGATCTGATGCAAGCTTTCCACGCTTCTCTAGTCCGCATTGACGCGGTTGAAATAGACGGACAAAAGCATGGAAAGGAAAAGCGGAAAAAGAAGTCGTCAGCCCCATCCACGAAATACAGGTGCATGCTATAATATGTTCAATATAGGGTCGTCGCCATTGGTACGACGGCCATTTCCAGTTCATTTGGTGCTACTTCATTTTAATTTATGTGTTTTGATATAAAACAATTGCAGCCGTACCCACTGAGGGTGGAGGGTCCTGGGACAACGAAAAGGTTTGCGAGAAAAAGTCGCACAACACTTTAAATTAGAAGATCAGAAGTGGTGATGGCTTTTTTTTCATCAATTGCAGAAAACATTGGAATGACTTAAATCACGGGTTCTCAAAGTTTTCCTCAATACCCCCAGGGGATATTCAACAGTGTTGGGAAGTCCCAATCCGGACTGAAGTCCTCATTCTAACCTCTTCCTCACTACTTACCGAATATTTCTTTACCAGTTCTGTTTTATTTCTTACAATGTTTTTTATTAAACTTTGTTGAAAAAGGTGTATCCAGATTGACGAAAATTTGATTTAGGGATATTGAGGCGCTAAAACTTCAAGAGCCACTGACTTAGACAGATAGACTTTGCCAAAAATTTGGTAAATAATATCGCTTTCCTGTTGGGATAGCGTCACGCACGCAACAGTTCAAATTCTTCTTTCTTCTGTTCCCCAGAATTCGTTGTTTTTCAGGGTAAATGGTTCAGCGACCTTCAACTCCGTGGTCGGTATGTGCGTACGTCACGTGACACCGGCTTTGGCGAAAGTTTTAAGTTACTTTCCAGAGAAAATGAAGCAGACAAAAAAGAAGTGAGTTGTGATGCGCTTATGGGGCTCTTTGCTTGTGCGTACCTCATTCATCGGCCACCGCGTTCGTGATTGCATGAGACGGTGCGTACGTCGTGCTGCTGCTTTTACAGACTTTTATCGATTTGTGTTGTTTCTATTTACGCGTGGCACGCTGTTCGAAGTACTGATCGTTTTCTCAAAAAGAAAGACATTGTTCGAGTCTGTTTCAAAGTCAGCCTAGGTTGTCATACCACTGATCTACTGTTCTTTAACAATAGTTCAATTTCAACCTTTTTTGCAGAAAACCTCCACTTCCGAATTCGTGTTCTCGGTGGTCTGCAGTTCGTGACAATCTACGTTCCTATCTCTCCGACGTCGTCGTTTTAGCTCAATCGCTTCTGGAACCTTCCGTCGTTCGCGTGGTTCTTCGTCATGCTCTGTTGCTGCTGCCATACTTCGTGCCGTTTCCCAAGATTGCCAAAGTCTTGTTAAAGGTATTGAATCCCACCCCATATTTCGATTCCCGCGTGCTCAAAGATGTTAACCTACATGCCTGCAATAGGATTGTCGGTAAAAGTTTCCTAGGTGGGGATCCCCTTCTCAGTTGATCCATTTTTCCAAAATCGGCTGCAAGTTTTAATCGTCGTCCAAACAGAAGATACGAGTATGGTTTTATAAAATTTTCTTTAAAGTAAATTACAGCATACGTCTATAATGAAGTGGTTGATATCGTTTCATATGCTTTGAACAGGATCTTCTTTGATATTTTGTGGAGGCGACCACAGCTAATTGTCGTGGAATTAATTTTGTTCGACCGATGATGACAGTCATGAACGGACCGAACAACTTCGCGCTGAGTTTTCATTGGTTGCCTGAGTTTTGCAGATTCGACCAGGATGGTTGTATGGATTCGAATCTGACGCACTTCTATCGAAACTCTATGAAATGAGCGCGTAGTGATTTCAAAATCAAAGCAAAGCAAACTGTAGATAAGCTGCTTGGTTCACGTCACGTTTCTCAGACTTGTATACGTAAGGGTAATCGATGTATGTTTGCGCGGTAATAAGGTGCGTTTTGTTGTGTTTGAATGCATCTTCGAGGAAGTGCTCGCAACTCAACCGTCGCTTGATATTTCCAAGGCATACTTTGGTGGAAACATCAGGCCTTGAGCACATGTGCTTTATTTAGTTTTTATTAAATTCCTCTGCTTAGAATGTTTCAAATAAGCACGGTTCTCCCCTAAGTTCAGTCACGCCAGGACTGCGCAACCTTTTCGCTTTTGCCGGCCGCACTACGTTTACTTTCCTGAATTACGGCCGCCAATGAGTTCAAACATATTTATTTTTCTCACTGTTTCTATTCTGCTTTCACACACTGAACTTAGCCTGTTTCCACATGTCTGGTTGGCCGTCTTTCTACTAAGCATCCTAATACAGCAGACAAAGAGTTTTTATTAATGCATGGCCGCGTAAATTTGTATGGAAGGCCGCAGGCTGTACACTCCTGAGTCAAACAGTACTGGAAGTGGAAAGCAATGAATTTGCGCGGCTGCTTGTAGAGGAATGTTGCGTGTGCGGTTCATCCCCAGTTAAGTGGGTGACGGACGGTGCTGTTTCTTTCAGCATTTGATAAAGTGTTGGAGCTCGGACGACAATGAAAGTGTTCGTGTGCTCGCTTTTCTTTGCATCACGAGGTTGATCAAAATGGACAAGGAACGTTTTCTCGAAAACACTATGAAGGTCAGACATTTCAGCCATTTTGTTACTAAGGAACGTTTGTAGATACGGAAGCAATGATACCATTTGCTCTGAACTTTGCTGGAAAACATGAAATTCAGTCTTGCTAAGTTTTTGATTTGGTGAATCACACTCCATCGCTTCTATAAAAGCTTATTCCGCATTTGTTGATATTCTTGTGATGCACCCAATGAAATGCGTGACAAAAGGAAAGAAGTACCGGCGGCGCTAAAATGCATAAAACGTTAAAGATCAATCAGCATTTTTATAACTAAGAGCCATTCCGCCCTCGTTGCCTAATCACAATAGGAAGGCGAATACAAATTGATTGTCCAGCTTTTAACCATGGGATAAAACAGTGCGTTGGCCGTTTATAACGTTTTTCTGTTTATTGTTTTATTTGCGCCAGGGGTACTTTCCCAAATATGTCTTTTTTTTAAACGAGTAAATTTTTGGGCATCATGCCATACTTGAAAATTTCGAAAACTAAACTTACCTGAAATTGTGAAGAAACTACCGCAGATTCTCGGTTCCAGTCTACCATTACGTTCACTGCTTGACGATTCACCTGCAATTAGCAAACGCTTGCTCATTCGGTTTCTCATCCTCCTGAAGATTTTTAGCCGAAAAACTTGCTTTTTCTTTGCAGCAAACTTACTTAGGCTACGTAGCCAACAGCAAGTTCACTTCACCGACCACCTTGCCCATGATCAACTTCATGCAGCGAACCTTTGCGGAGATATGCGCGGTCGACGCGGACCTCACGTATAGATTCGCGTTTCTTTACATCCGGCAGCTTGCCGTCCATCTCCGAAAAGCGATGACGACTCAAAATAAGGTGAAAAGTCACAGGGTTTGTAATTACGCGTGTTTTTTTTGTTTTTTTTTTAAACAGGTTGATGTCGCGCGCGTTTCGCAACGTCTTCCAGTTTGTACTAGCGTAGATCGTTAGAATGGTTTGATCGACTTGTTCAGCACTGTAACGAGATGCAGAAAGGTATCACCGTTTGTTTCTTCTCTGGTGTTCCCGCCATGCTGCTTGTGTGTCGAACGTCATACCGAACGTGCTGCTTGTGTGTCGGACGTCATACCGAACTCATGCAAGTTCTTCTCGCGCAGGAAACCAGGCAAGCTGTTTACAACTGGCAGTACATCCACTCGATGGGGCTGTGGTGTCGCGTCCTCTCCGTGCTTCATCCAAACGACACCTTGAGGCCGTTGATATACCCTTTGGTGCAGATTGCGTTTGGTGTTATAGAGTGAGTCTTTTTCCTTTCCACCCACTTCTTTCAAATTCTGCTTTGTTGTAGAACTACGTCTTCTGCGATTTTTTTTCACTACATCATTAATTGAAGGCATTGACACTCATACTTAACAGCTCCATAATCACGTAGTGAACTGTTCGTTTATCGGACGCTTTGCTAATATCTATTTGATGTGGTAGTTTTTCGTAATTGGAGTTTCATGGACACTTGCATTGTTAACACTCACGTTTCAATCAAGTGTAATAAATTTTGCCGTGTTAAATTCATGCACAACTGAACCGCTTGTACTTTCTACTCACCATCCGCTTTAATTATTTCAACAGCCTGATGCCTACTGCCCGCTTCTATCCTTTGCGTTTTAACGTTGTGCGGTCGTTGATAGCCTTGTCAGACTGCACTGACACCTACATCCCCTTGCTCCCGGCCATAACGTGCCCGCTAGGATTGCAAGAGTTCAAGAAAAAGTAAGCCTCCAATTCGTCCTTCGTATATGTTTGTGCTGTTTTTCTGAAATCCATGCTAATTCGTACTTGCCGGCTCTTCCTCCTCAGGAATCCAGGTTGGTCCACCACCGAAGGGCTTGTTTTTTTGTTGATTTCGTATACTAAGAAAAATTTTAGAAACCTGTGCTTACATGACTTTTCCTGATTTTCAGAGCCAAATGGAATGGTGCCAGAGTTATTTTACAAAAATGTCCTTGAAAGCCTATATATAGGAAATATGGGTATTATATCACCCATGGTTACCTGATGTGCAACAAATTTTGGGTACTTTACTGCCTTACTTAACATTTCAATGTGATTTTAAGTGCAAAACCCAATATGACTACCGAAACCTTATATGGGTAGAGTCTTCCTACACCATGACTTGATATGAAGAAAAAACGAATCTAACACGTGCATGAAATTTTCTATGCACAAACAAAAAATCCCTTTTTGGTGGTAGAGTGCATGAAATTTGTATGATATACAATTTTGTTGCGAAAGTGATTAGCAATGGACATTTCGAAGTGAAAAATAGTTATTGGTCCGGAAATAACGGATGTCACGTATCCCAGGAAGACGTAATCAAATGAAGGATTGCATTATACCCTTCTTTTACTGACTGTTAAAGCACTTTATGGTTTCCCGAGCAGGTTAACGTGAATACGTAATTTCGCCCGCATCAGCATCGCTCTCCTTTTTATGCGTTGACAAGTACATCGCAATCTGACGATGATCGATGGTTCCTGGTGCGGTTCAAAAAAATATTTTAAGGTTTCGCGTCAGCCGATTATAAGGCAGTGGGGAAAACACGAACGGAGTAATAACCGATTCGCGCAGTTGGTCGTGCGCCACGTCAGCGTTCCACTTACAAAATCATTGGCGGGATGTGCGCAAATGACTGCAGTTGACAACACTGCGTTTGCTCAGCGTTGCTCACGAGAGTCCATTATCTGACTGCACCAAACTGTCGTTTACAGACAAAGTGGAGTTACTGTTCGGCCCATTCCGTTCGAAACGATGCTGAAGTTGTCCAATTCCCAGCTGAAGGAGAAAGCGTACAGAGTGAGTCTTTAACTTGTGTTGCTTTTTTTTCTCAAAGAGCGATGTTCTTCTCTTTTTACAACACTTGACTGTTATTCCAATGGCTGTACTCTTGTGGCAAACACTATGGCGCATCTGATTGGATGGCTGAGCGCAAAAAAGCAAATCTCGACTCTACTTTTCGCAAAAATCGATCGGCCAGGCTCTGATGGTATTGTGCCGTTTTGATTCTGGAAAATATACAAACAAAACGACAATTGGAAATGCAGTACATAATATTATTTGCAAGCGTAGTATCGCTGTTTCGATTTAATCTCTTGCGTTTCAGGACACAACCATCGACCACGCTTACGACCTCCTGATGTCGTATTTCAACATTCAAGCGCACACCATCGCGTTTCCTGAGCTTTGCGTTCCGACCGTTGTGATGCTCAAGAAATTTGTTAAAGAATGCAAGGTAAGGCCAACCCACCTCAGCGTAAGCTAAGTCTTTCAACTGCTGGCGTGTCTGTGGTAGAAATGCGCGAATGAGCTTGCAGGTGTTTTCAAGCACGCTTATTCGATAGTTTTTGGTCATAGTGGTTTTTAACTTTTTTTCAGACTCCAAATTATTGCAAGGTAATGAAACAGATCATCGATAAAGTTCAAGAGAACGCCGACTTCATCGCCGCGCAGCGTTCACAAGTCACATTTGAGTTCAGCGACTTTGAGTCTGTGGTAAAGCATACTGTGCACGTCATTGTGATTACGTTTTTTGCCTTTGATATTTTTCTTTTCTGTTATGCACAAAATGGACCAGGTCTCGATGCTTGTTTGGTGTGTGCACTTTCGCGTGTTTGTTAAGCTCAAATATTGCGGAAACTCCGAATAACGAAGGTCATACGGAACCTAACAAAAAACGCAATTGTGCGTTTTTGCAAATGGCGCCATGGAAAACAACCAGCTGCATAGGCAATACGACAACTCTTTGAGTACATCAATTCAACGTAAAACCAATGATGCTATACAAAATCAACGAAATTCTGTTCCCAAACCAGTTAGTAACAACACTTCTACAAAGCAGTGAGCAGCTACCTCACTATTAAGACCAAAGTTCTCACTATAAGTAATTCTAACGCGTTGCTTCCAGTATTTCGTGCAGGATGCTCGTTTACCCGGCTTTGCGTCTCCTAAAGATATTGTCTATCCTTTCAGAAATCACCATCTTGGAACAGCCTCACTGTCTCTGTGCCACACTGCCGTAAGAAAGTTAAATATAATGAAAGCTTTTGGTTATCAGGTTCCCGAGAACCACCTAACTATTTTGATCTTGTAGTCTGGGTATGTTAAACTATGGCGATGTAATATATGAGGCAAATGTTTCTTGCGTCAGTCGGTCTCTGTAGAAAACATTCAGGACATGGCAGCACTTTGACATCATCTGACTCTGCTGTAATTGAATATCTGGGTTTGAACTTGCTGATATTTTCTGTCTCTTAAAAGGTGATCAGTGATTTGATTCTTATTGTTCAAATCTTTTAACTTAAACTCACCATTCTTCAAAGACGACGATCCATGCATAGAAATCAGTGTTCGGGTACGGCAAAGCACATCACTTGTAACTCGCAAAAATTTCCTACCTAAATCCCCTCCTCAGAATGCATTGCATGGCAGTATGAAGAGGTCACGCACTATTAATTTTTCAGTGCAGCAGACTTCGCCCTAATAAATCCACTTCGGTCTCCATTCAATATTGCATTTAAGAAGCGGTGGATTTTAATCTTAATTACCGGCGCCATAGAAACGAGTGCAAAAGGAAGCACAACACACTATTTGTGAATCACTGGCTACCTAGATCGACCTTTTCATTACTCAATACAACTACAGTGTAAAAATAACTGCGAGCGCTTGCGGCAGTGACTTAAATCAAGGTGATTAAGAATGGTATGTTTGAAAATGTACCTGCAGCACAGTAACACAAGGCACTTGTTATTGCGACAGTTGTCTGCATTACATCATAGGGCTATAGGCAACTGACAATGCGATAATCCCAGTCAGAAAACATTCAATTTATTAGGTGGTAAATCAGATTTTAAATGAGCGGTTTTCGTATTTTGGACTGATTCTTTAATGCTAAAATTCATTTTCAAGGCAAAATGGATTTATTAGGCGAATTCTATTGGACACTGTAAACAGTTGTTTTTGTACGGTAAACGACCCATCCATTTAGATGGCCCCAATCCCTCCTTGTTTCTTTACACTGCATGCCATGTTCGTCTCGGTCTGTATAATTCTCCAAAACTGAGTACCACATGTGCTGGGACCTCAAAGCGGAAAAACAGTCTGTTCATCTTTTACTTTTGGTTCATAAAAAATTCTACAACCGCGTCATGATGTAGACCGTGTCTTAATTGATAATGGTGTCGTATCGCTTGCCGGCACAAGTGCCTACTCTATTGTTAAAAGTAATAAATATAACTTCTCTTCGTCGAAAATTTCTCCCGATTGTCAAGGTTATTCACGCACTAGAGTGTTGGCATCCTTTTTCGTTTTAAAAGATCTCTTCGTACTTTTTTAGTATTCCAAAGTTACTTGTTTTCTTTTTTCGTGTCTCTTTTCAACATAATTATTGCTTGTTCGTTACTGGCCTTGCTTTGTTCAGGCTCCCGGCTGTGGTAGTTGAAAAATGATAACTTTTTTGGTTGGCTAATCGCAAATACCTCGGCGCTATTCGTAAACTATATCTAGGAAGTAAGTGCGTTTGAAAAGATGGATAAGGAAGAGTTCAGTAAAAGCAAAACAATTATTTTCCTTTGGTTTAATCTCAGTGTGCATTTTCAGCAAAGTTGGGAAACTTCACTCCGCAGCGCCGGCGTTCCTTTCCACAAACATTTTATTCAATATAGAAAGAACCGGCAGCGCGAACTGGTCCAGCAAATTGCCGACAAAAACAGGGTAAGCGCGTCAAAAAGATCGCGTGCATAGCTTTTGCGGATGTTATAACCACATCGTTGCGTCAGTGTGAATTTTTGTGACTTCGTGTGGATGCCTAACACAGCAATGTTGGCGCATTTTCGAAGTGTGCTGTGGTCTTTTTAAGAATCCCTTTTGACATCACACCTTTACAGAATGTCGAAGAGAAGCTGCCATCGATAGACCGCGCAAAGTTCACAAACATGGACAAAGCGGAGGACCGTGAAGAAATGCGCGAACTCTTCGGTAGTATGAAGTCGGATGAAGAGGAAGAGATTGATGCTGACTTTGAAAGAGCGATCGGGGAAGGTAGTGTTTTGTTTTGAAGTCAAAGCATGCTCGTTAACAGACATGCATTATTTAAACATATTAGAATTAGTTGTTAATCTAAACCAGGGGTTCCCAACCTTTCTCTGACTGTGTACCCCTTCAGCATTTCGACAGATGAACATGTACCCCTAAAATTTCTTATGACAGAATATTTTATCATGATTATTCATAGATATGTCCAACAATAAGCATACAATGAACTTTGAAAATAATATTCACGGATATCTGTAAATATGTGGAAATAAATCATGTAAATATATTCTCTTCTTTTAGTAACCTTAAATGTACCCCTTCGGATAGGCAAATGTACCCATGGGGGCACATGTACCCCAGGTTGGGAACCCCTGATCTAAAGCATTGAAGAACCGACAACGTGGCGTACTGGTTCGTCTGTTGCTCATAATTTGTGTTGTACTGCAAATTTAAGGAATTTTGAAACGTTTTTTCTATTCTATTTGAGTAATAGTTGATATGCCTATTTAGTAGTCGAAACATATGCTCTGATAAGATCATAGTGCCTGGTTCTTGGCTGTGAAAGAATTCCTTTATGACATAAACAGTGTTTCACATTTCCACAACATTAAAACACCAGTTTAATCTTGCACTGAGATTTATATAGTTTGTTCCTGTCGTTACCAAATCGGTGACTTTTTAAGTGAATAGTCACACGGTTTGGACTAGCAAGCGCCAAATGCGCAATTATTGTACATAACGTAAGGGTGTAGCACGGGGTCAGATAAAGGATGGCCACACTTTAGTGTCCACGAGTTTCTGAAGCTGTTTTAATAAAGGTTCATGTCGTTTCAAAAATGATTAGAATTTGTCAGTGGTTGCCTATTTGTTTTACCTCCACCTTGCTCAGGCATGACCAGCGTTTGTATCATGCAGGTCGTTCTAAAAAGAGGAAACGCGATTCGTCCATCTGTTCGGATGTGGAGCAGACCTTTGAAAAACAAGAACCGGAAATTGCGCCTTCCCCTCCTAAGAAAAAGAAACTGAAGAAAGTCACGCCTCGAGCGAAGATTGACAGCGATGAGAAAGACACCGTGAAGGATTTTAGTTTTTCGGACAGCGATTGATCTGCGCAATTGCAATCATGCTATGGAGTGTTTTTTTATGAATCATCTGTTTCAGTTCGCTGAAATAAGGTGTGCGCAAGGCAGTGGGAACGGTTACTTATGCCGCATCGCAAAGTCAATCTACACTCCACACCAGTGAATATGGAGCTACAAGGTTTTCGAGGTGTCTGTCCCACTTCTGAGTCCCATGCTGTTATATTGGAGATAGGCGCAAATTAAATTGCTGGAGACTGAGTCCGGCCTTTGCAATGTGCTTCGAGTGAACTGGAGTCGAGTCAACAACCTGTTGCCGCATGATTTCAAGTCATTCATTTGTTCTTATATCTTTGATCAGAGATGTTGTCGAGACCTAAACTTCGAGACCAAGACCCGGTCAAAAATTCGAGACCGAGACTTGAAAATCTGGGTGTTATCACAATATTTTTCCGAACATTTCCAAAAAATATCACCACTTCGAAGTTGAATTTTTTTCGAATTTCTGGCATTCCTACCTGCTTCGGTTTTTTCTTATCTGCAACTACAGCAGACAGAAAACACCTTAAACTACAGAAGGTAATAGGCTTGTGACCAAATTTATAGCCAAAAAATTCCAAATATTTCAGAAATTCCCTACGGTGCTAGCGGTTTATGGGCCATAATTTTGGAACTAGAAACGCCAGAGAAAGACCAAAGACTCGTATTATAGCCTAGTTACCAATAAAAACTCCAGTCAAGAAATGACGTTGGTGGCCAGGGCCTGATTACGTCATCCAAAAGCAAACAATATGTATAAACATACTCTTATGTCAACAACAAAAAAAACATTTAAAATTTAAACGTTTGTTTTCTTGCAAACTACAAGACTCCCGACTTCAGAGGGTTTCAACAGCTCTCTAGCTCAATCGCCTGGTGAGTTCAACGAAGTGTAAAACATTCCTTAGTTTAAAGTAGACTTATTTCTACTTCGTCTTTCACAGACACCGAAAGGGGCGCCACAGACGTTTGGGGTGCAGTTGCCCCAAACTGACCCCACCTGGATCCGCCACTGATCGATAGCAACCTGAATCTGGTAAGCAAAATGTCAACGTTACCACCCTCTGGAAAAAATCTTTGCAGACGCCCATGTTTCTAGGTTAACAATTTTGTGACCTGAATTTCGACAATCATGTCCATGGAGATGCACTATGTTTAACACTGTGACGCAGCCGTGGGTCAAACCACATGGCGGCGCTGACTGCTGGAGACAGTAGCTCCACCTTAAAATGTCACCAAGGTTCATAAATATTCGCTTTGGGAGCCATTGTGATCTTGATGAAATTTCGCAACTGAGCAGTAGTCACTTGCGTTCGACATTTTCGTTAATCGTAATTAATTGCATCTGTTGGCATTTGACATTTCGTAATTATTACGTAACATTCCGACCTCAGTTAGGCGCCACCAAAACGCTGCACCCGGGGACAGATGCCCCCGAGTTACGTCACTGGTCCTAGGCAGAGATCCAATGACAAATCGAAATACTGTCATCAGAATAGCGACAAAAGGAGAACGATACTGGATTATTAGTGAGTTATAAGCGTGCGGTGAAGTTCAGGGCTGGGCAGAGACTAACATTTTCTAAACCAATATGGGTTCGATGAGCCAACTGCCATTCCTCAGAATTTTTTTAAAGCTCTGACAATACAAATAATTTATCGAGGTTTATTTTAACACGACTAATGCAATAGACTGCACAATAAAATTGCTGGACCATTTCTATGGATGGAATTGCTGGTAAGCCGCTGGATTTCTCTTGTTTTGGGATATGATCAAAGCAGTATGGTTTGCCACAGTCCCGTCGCCACGGGGGGCTTTGGTAGGCTTAGCCCCCCAAATTGAAATATGAAACATAAATCAGTGGAATTTTTGTTAAATTTGAATGTCAGCCCCCTCCCTGCACAAACCTAAAGCCCCCCTACTCACGACTTTCTGGCGACGGTTCTGATTTGCCTATGTCCATCATTAATCAAAAGATGTGCATGGTGTGCTAGGGAAATCATATCATGGCTGGCCTTACGGAAGTTGGTGACTTGTATCTTACCGCTTGTAACCACCAACCACAAATAAAAGGAGTAATGCTTTACGCAGCTGCCTCTGGTGCACCACCTAGTTGTTGTCCCACCTGGTGGCGCCAGCTTAATTTCAAGAATATCGCAAGAATTCCTCTCTGATTGCTATAGCGTAGTACAATAATGATTCATTTTTGTCTGCAGTGTCGTCCGTAGCCTTCAATGATTATCGTAAATTTTTGCTTTTGTACGTTTGTAAAACTGAATGCTTGAATATGGGGGTGATATACATTTATGCCTTGAAGCTCAAACTTTGGCTAAGCAATCCAGTTTGAAAGTCGTCCTTCATTTTTTAAAATTTATTTGTTTATAGCAGACACGAAGTCCGTAGTA
>JGI24022J15233_10002924_pt1 | contig 16503 bp, 8 predicted proteins | sample Ectturendosymbi2_FD_15233 | JGI IMG/M metagenome (IMG submission 15233)
CTAATGGGGTTAGACAAGGGGGAGTACTGAGTCCATACTTGTTTGCTGTTTATTTAGATGATTTGTCCAATGAACTGAACAACATTAAAGCAGGGTGTTATGTTGGTGAAGTTTTATTACATCACTTTATGTTTGTTGATGATATTTGTGTGTTTTGTCCAAGTGTACGTTGGTTGCAAAGAATACTGAATGTGTGCCAGGCGTATGCAGAATCGTATGGGATTATTTTCAACTGCAGTAAAACTGTTTGTATGACGTTTAAGGCTAAAAGTGCGCAGTTACTCCATGCCAATACAAATATCTGGGGATTGTATTGGATACTGAGCTCTCAGATGACAAAGACATTCAGAGACAACTGCGATATCAATACTGTGCAGCAAACAAGCTGCAGCCTCCTTTTCCCGTTGTTCAAATGCAGTTAAAAACGTATTTTTTCGTTCGTTTTGTACGCCCATGTATGCATCACAATTTTGGTGTAATATCAGTAAGTCATGCATGCAGGGATTGCGTGTGGCATATAATTTTGGATGCAGAGCTCCATACAACCTGCCCTGGAGAGCGAGTGTTAGTACACATCAGGTTCAATGTAACATTCCTACCTTTGAGGCTCTGTTACCTAAATACACATACCTGTTTCTCGAAAGATGCAGAAAATCTAACAACGTATGTTTACGTGCTTTGCTGCAGTCAGATTGTTTGCACTCGTCCCTATTCTTTGAACACTATAATCGCATTTTACTCTGTGAATGAGTGATCGAACTTTCCTGTATCCGTTTGATCGATGGCGTGTCATATCACAATTCATTCGCATTTTACCTAGACTCGACCAATTTAGGAATTGGCGCCCTACTGCGCAGTAGTTTTGTAACAAGTGTTACGTGTTAGCTAAGTTAAGGGTTAAGAATGTATCTGTAACCCTATGGTTCTGTCTTCAACGCAGTTGCAAAAAGTGTCTGCAACCCTGGGATTCTGCCGGCTTCAATGCCTTGTAAAACGTGCTGTTTTGTCTGTTTTTATCGACCTGCGTTCTGCAGAGTGTGTGTGTGCATACTATGGACTTCGTGTCTGCTAACAAACAAATAAATTAAATTAAATTAAAAAATTGGCAAATGTTTCAGAAAACGTTTTGAGCATTATGTTGTTAAAATTTGTTTTCGATTTAGGCTTCCACTGTTGTTTATTTGCCTTAGGAAACAAGATTTCCGAGTTGTGACCTATTTGTTAAGTTTTCCATGATATATTACTACAGTATTTGACTTACTAATAAATGCTTTTGAGTTATTAACGCTTTTAGGATCGCACCAGGACAGGAGTCGATGTGCAAAAGTTCGCATTAATCTTTTTCAGCAGTTCCCTATGAGACCCACACTACCTCGCTTATCTTGGCAAAGACCAGGGTCATCACAACTCGGAAAGAAATTATACCATTATTTGATGGTAGTCATTACTGTATGACGCAACAAGTTTCAGCCAGAAAGCTTCTGTTATTGTTATACACTTGGTTTAATCACCATCTCTTCCAAAGCATCGGCTAATCAAGGGTCGATGCAAGTTCAACAGAGAATTTAAATACTTCTAAAAGCATTTATACAACACACGGTTACTGTGGTTGTACACCGTGTATCACAGGCTGATTGCTGGAAAAAAGGCAGAAACCCCTATGCTTAGTAGAGCCATTTTATTAATTTTGAAGAGTCAGCTAGTCTGTCTATGAAAACTGCTGAGCTACGAACTTATTTCATGTGAAAACGTTGCGCAGTTTCTGGCATACCCGATATCCTTCCAATATTTGGTGAGACTCGACCTCCAATGTAGCCGCATGTTTGAGCTCCGAGGCTGTGGCCGATGCAGTGGAATGCAGATGAAGCCATTCCAAACGCACTCTTTGAAATGAAACCATTGATGACACATGAGGCTGGATGCGCTCAGTTATTTTCAGTGGTTAAAGGTTTAAGGTTTGCAAAATTTGCAAAACCATTCAGTTATTTGCAACAGTCGTGCGCCGCATGTTGTTTATGTGGAAACATGTACAAAGAATTGTAATAAATATACGTAAACAATCGAGCTCCAGAATGTTTTGGTAACATTTCATGCAAAGCAGTGGTACTGTAGTTCTATTGAACTATTTGGTTACATAACTAACAAGTATCTGCAACAAAATATTACCTTCATGTTGTTGATAAAGAGAGCAATTTCAGCTCCAACAACTTGGGTATCAGCTGCAGCCTGAGGATATCTTATAGTCTGTGAACCGCCAGGCCATCCAACTCTGATCACATTAAAATCACCAACCTGCAAGAAATTATAGCAAAAATGAGCAAAAGCCTTTTGTTAACAACCTTTGAACTGCAATGTTTCAGAGAAGCTAACCATTTACTGACGACTGACACAGCGAGTTGGCTTAAAAAAATTGCAACTTCAATCGTAATTTGATACCAGAAGACGTCTTTATTTTTAAATTTCATAGTTTTCGTTGTACTTCCACAGCAGATGTTGCATCAAAGAGAATATTTTGCGTTATTAGCAACAGAGCTACGCTGGTCGCAAACATTTAGACTTCTTTAAAGACAAAAACAAAACCATAACAAATCTTTAGGTTTGAACAAAAACTAATTGTGATTTGATGATACACGTTTCGAAATAGTCACTGAATAGTTGCTTGAGGTTCATTGATGCTTACAGTTAAAAGAGCCGTGCTCATTTCAGTCATCCACTTCACATCACCCTTCTGCAGGAATCCGTGAACGATGAACTTCGTTTCCTTGGATTTATCGAACGTGGTCCGTCTGAATCAAATGCTTAAACATAGTTACACTTTGCCCATAACCTCTCAGTTTATTAGCAATTTACCCAATTGTTTGTAAACTTTACAGTTCCTTTCCGTTGGTTGGCGCCGCTAATTTACTTTAATAAGCAAACAAACTTGAAGGTGGTGCGCATGAAATTTCTGATTTATTTTTGACGAAACAACTTTCTGCATGAGATCATCTTTTCCAGAAAATTTCTGAATGAGAAAAAACTGTTTTGAGGATAATGTCTGGCTTCTTTGAAGCTTTTGAAGAAAAACTTGTTCGAAGAAAAATCTTGTTATCGCTTCAGCTGAACAGTACAATGCTAATCTTTTTCTTGAAAGGATGCTTGATTGGCCACAGATAATGAACCGCTTGAAATATAATTTCATTTTAAAAAATGCTATCATTTATAGTGTCTGAAAAAGAAGCATTCCCTGTTCAACTTCGCCACGACTGTTTTGAAGCAAACAAGATCTTTGTCTGCTTTTCAGCCATAATTAACTACACTTATTTTTTCTTACCATTATAACTATTCTTCTATTTTAAAAAATTGTTGATATGTAGTTATGCAACAACTGTAACAGCTTTGGCACGTATTGTATGTTGTATTTTGACATTTTTCGGTGTATTTTCAGGAGACAGGATCAAGTTAGGTGGTAAAATTTTAAGAGATTCTTTTTGCCTTTCGTGTTCATTGTTAAGGTTCTGCGAAATTACTTGAAGCAATCATTCTGCATTTTCTTCATGAAAAGCAACAATAAAACTCATGCTCCATTAAACGTGCCTCGATCGTAAAGAAACAAATAAAACACTTCCGGAACGACAGACACGCAAATTTTTACAAGCTTAGTCTAATTAAACAATATATATTCTTATTTCTGAAAACGCAATGATTTTCAACAAAAAGATTACCTTTCACTGTATGCTTAGAGGGTGAGGCCATTGTTTTATTATACGTCTGAAGGACATGATGTTATACATGCAAAAATTTTTAAACCTAGTAAATAGTTTTGCAAACGACTTACAAGATTTTTTGCCTAAAACAAACAAACGTTTTCGCAATACAGTGAACACCTGGTCAATAAAAACATTTTTCTACATACTAACCCAAGACCTGCCATATCCCCACTATACACTTGAACATCAAACTGTCTTCTTGTATCCAAGAAAAATTGTGTGCCTATTTCTTCTGGAGGTTGTGGAAGGTTGTCAAATGGTCGTAAGTCGGTGCCTCCGAAAGGTGGGTCATTAGTGAAACAGCCCAGCCCATTGTAGCAGACTTCTTCTCCTAAAATATATGAAATGCGGGTTTAAGTCAAAAAATCACAATAATTAAAAAAAGTTGAACGGGCCGACAGTCCGGCACAACACCTTTTTCTAACAGAAGAACGTGATTTTACTTATCATTTAAAAACTTGTGCGTTTTGACCTTAAAATCATTTAACTTTTTGTTTGTTGATATATTTCCTTGAAGCAGCCATTAATTTCAGCTTTTTGTTTTATCCAACATTGAAAGGGTCATGTTTGCATCCGGGATACATGATAGCATGTTCATCGCTCTCTTTTCCTTTTTGAAGGCAGATGGAAAAGAAAAAGAGCTTTGTACAAACAGCATAGATAATTTCATTGTCTATCACTGCCGAACTAAATTATCTAATGCAGTATTCTACGCACCTTTAAATGATCTATTGGTTTTGACCTCGACGTTGTAACGAAATATGTAAGTAGGCCTACTCATTTCATTCTCGTCACGTATTCAACTTTTAAGCTTTCAACAAGCGAAGTGTTACACAAAAAGACAACGTATAAATACAAATAGCTCAGCTTTGTCTATCTTCATATCTAACGAAAGACACAACTTTTGTAGAATTTCTTCAGTGCAAATGGTTCAATAACTTCTTTACAAGCTCTGGCTTTCTATGGCCTTAGTGTTTCGGCTTACGTTAACCTGGTCGAACATCTCGGTGATGCGCCACTCAGTTAAGTGAAAATTTTCGTAATTAAGTCCACAGCAAATGATCACCGGGAACTAATGTCTGGTGATTGTGGAGATACTCCCGGGCGACCCTATTTTTCAATCCACCGCTGCTATAACTTGTTTTCAAAAAAACCTCTTACAATCCTGAAAAAATCAGCAGGGGACCATTCTGCTGAAAACTTTCATTAAGTAGTTTTACTCTAGAGCGAGGGGTCGTGAACCATTTTTGGAGGGGTTGCGAGTAAATATTTTATGTACACAGCTGTATTCTATTTGCCTTATTCAAGTTTTAGATGGGGGTCATTGGGTTATAGTGGGTTGGTATAATGGGCCGCGGTACAGAAAAGGTTGAAAACCACTGCTCTAGAGCATCGACTGGACTTTTGAAGTGCATTGATGTAAGTTTTATCAATTACATGCTTTTCTGACAAGAATAAACCCAACACATGAGGTTTCCAACAAAAACAAACCGCACTTATACCTCAAAATAACTTTTCACTCATTGCTGTTTGGAATGTTCCACTTAAAACAAATTTTCTGAGTATCTAAAATTTTGGATGTTCTGTGCAAATAAAATGCAAGAACGACAGACCATCTAAATAGAAAATTAATTCTTTCCACTAAAAACGTAAGGCGACCTTACGTTTTGATCCATAACACCAATTTCTTTTTTCCCGGAAGGTCAGTTACTTCGAAGTACTGCAAAGGCACTGCGCTGAGAAAATGCACTCACTGATACATACTTTGAAATTAAAAAAGCTTTTGCTCAAATGCCGAAACGTGCTTGATATGGGACAGTTATCAGAGTAAATGACAAGTAAATGGACGAAGTTCCTGAAAATACTAGTAGGCAAAAAGAATGCTTAATGAGGCGTGAGATTAAAAAAGTTGAAAGTCCAAAAATGCCAGAGGTGCAATGTGATAAAACATGTTGAAAAAGCAGCAAGCCAACGCGGACGTCATGCGGGAAAAGGACACTTTTGCAATTAAAAACGTGCCCACTTTATGCTGCGTATTTTGTTAACACTATTTTTTCTTGAGTTTCAAAACGATGCTTAGGTAAAATGGATGCACCTAGGAATGTTATTAAAAATTTGCTAACAAGACATGTGGTGATCATATTGGCTGTGGTTTCAGTCGGGAATGCGCCCAAGTAAAACATCACGTAAACAATTATCATAAAACATTTTACAGCACCACAGTATATCAATTAAAAAGCAAACACTATTAACAATGGAAGAGCAAGTTTTCCAGATATTTGTTACAATTTTATGAAACAAGAGTAAACTTTAAATCTTAGCTAACTTAGGCATTGCACAAAGGTTTGTTGTTTTGTAAATGTAATGGTTTTTTATTACCAACCATTTCACACTGCTAAGGTGCTGTGCACTGTGCATTTTGCACTGCCTTTCGGTGGTTTGCTGGACGCCGTTCTTTTCCGAGAATTTTGCATTGCTTTCACTTGATTGTTCACTATGTCCTTCACCTTACACACATGTGCTTCCCCGTTAAGATTTAGTCTACCTTCCTCCATTTCTGTCACATGTTGACTTTTTGCCTTCCTGTGATTTACGTCACATTGCCCATTCTTTTTTGTTATTGATAATTATTGCTGGTAAGGTGGATAAAACACTGCCCTGATGGAGGGTGCTTGAACAGGTAGGCGAAATGTCAGGAAACAAACGAGATAAAAAATCACCTAAAGAAAGGCTTTTATTGCTTGAGATGAAACCTGTTGGCACCTATTACGAAGCAACATCAATAGCAGAAAAAGGCCTTTTTTTCTAATGAGAAGTTTGACACTTTTATGTCCTAGCTAGATGTAAGCTCGTATTTCTCGTTTAGAGATCTTTGCTTGGCCTGAGCATTCACTAACGTATGCAAAAGCATTTTCAAACTAACAAAAAAACAAATCTAAAGATTACAAGTTTAACATCTTTGCTTTGTTGTTCTACATTATTTCTAAATATTCAAAATAAAGTTGGTGTTGACTTATGTTGCAGGTAGGTCAGAAATAACCTCTTCATTTTTTGAGTCACCGTTTGATTTCAAGATTAAAAGCCGATAAAAACTGTGTTCAGGCCTTGTTTTAATGTTTTCTTCATGCTCGCCATCATCACCTTATTTTGAGCTCTACACAAGCTGGACAAACCGTTCCTCACTTTATCTCGCTGTCTGGACAGAGTATCTAAAATATTTTCTAATTGCTGATGGCATTAAAGCAAATTAAGTCCTTTAATAACATTACCAACGAATTCGCTGAAGAAACCAGGAAATATGTGTTAATACCTTTCACAGCACAGCAGAGAGAGCAAAGCAACAATATGACGACATGCAAAAACATGTTGATTAAAGTTTTCAGTTTCTTTGTAAACGTTTCAAACTACTTCTAACACCGCCGTTTCACAGAAGTCCCAGAAAACTTTGCCACGAAGTAACATTAATTACTTTGTTTTTATACTTGTCCGCAAAACAGGTGTTTTACAGTTTAATGTTCCCACTGTTCATCGAGAAGGAAGGTAATTAGAAACCAAAATAGCCCAGTGTAGTGTGTATTCTGGTCACGTGTATGGCTAGTGCAATCCTCTTGGACTTGAAATATAGCTTCCATGTCATTGCTGCAGAGCTAATAAGCAAACCATAAGCACAGAACAATAGCTAAAGCAAAACCTTAGAAAAAATCTTCTTACTGCTTAGACTTTTCAAAGATGAAACAATATTATGCCTATCAAAAGAATTCTGCGATCTATTTTAATTACAAAATCGCCCAAATGCCCAATCGTGATGGATTGCAATAATCAGAAGTCATGGAATTAGATCCCACAAAACTTAAATGATTGTTTGGAGTGAATCATTCTTATCATGAAACCGAACACTTAAAAAATATGAAACGCTACAAAAAATGTGACTCAAAAATCACGCTAAAACGTATCATTTTACACTTTTACTAGACGTTGAATAAATTTTCTTTTAATCTCAACAGGATAATTAAAGCATCACGAAATGCTGTTTTGAAAAGAATTTTATCTCTTAAAGACGTTTTCCAACAGGAAAAATTGCAAGGAACAAAACCATAATATTTCACTTTGTAATATCAACATTCTGAAAGAAAATTTTTCATCAACTTGTGACGTCATAACTTGCATCATTATCACATGAAACAGATGAAGTGGTGCTGCAGACAATGTAGGTGATAAAGGATCAATACAATCATATTAGTAGCGAACTACAATAGATACACTGCAAAATATGTTAATGTAAGTTGATCTATGTTGTTCTTGTGCAACAAGTTTTCCCATAAAGTGAAACTACGCTCTTGACTTGAATAACAGTTGAGTCATTTCGACGAAGAAAAACTAATGAACACCAATCCCACGTTTCGGACAATGCCATTTACAATTTTGCAGCAAGAAGCACCTGGTGGGGTTCGTTTAGGAAATATGGTAAATTATGCTTCGCGTGGATTGTACTCCGCAAAAAGCAACAGTATCTGAAACACTCACCACTTTGCAATAGCCAGAATAAAGTTATTTTATAGTGATCGTTGCTAAACTTTTAGCAGCTTATGCACAGTTCTACTTTTTAGATGTTCATATATTGACGGTTTCATCATACTTCCACTCTTACATTTGCAGGTCTTGCTTATATGTATTATCACTCGTGTTAACGTGCCACAACAAAATCAAGCATAAGAATTGTTTTAATGAAAAATATATCCCTACACCTTGTCGGTGAAATTTAGAATTAAGTTTAAGGAATGGAAAAATGTGTTTTGCCGCGGTGCAGTGTTACTCTGTTGTAAGTGCATCACAAGCTCTTGCCCACTCAGCACTGTCTTATAACTTTCAGAAAGTAGATTTTTGAAACCTGCTAAGTTGACAGGAAACAGGGTAGGGTGCATTGGTTAATGAGGTCTGCGCTGGCATGGTCGAACAGGTTTTATTTTAGATGGTGCGGGTTGTGACAGACAAATTGCTCAACCTGCCAAGGTCTCCAACGGTGGAATTTCTTATTTTTGTAGTGATAAAACTTTTTTAAACCATGTTGGTTCCCTTCGCAATTCAGTACTCTGAAGAAATATTCTAAGTCATGACATTTGACATGTATTTCAGTTTATGAAGCAAAATTTAACTATTCCTGAAGATTTACATCCGTGTTGAACATGAAGCGTTTTCTTGGAACATTTTTCATAAAAATCTTTTGTATTTAACCGGCTAGCTTGGCTCTTTTCTTCAAAACAATGCGGGAAAAGGAACGCAGACAGCTGTTTGGTCTTACCTTAAGTTCGATTATCGATACCACTGCCGCCTCAATAGAAAACACAGAAAACATAGAAATGATTAACCAGTGGCACACCTCTGTTTGGTCAACCACGCAGGTGTTGCAGAGTCAATCGGAAAACATTTCTTGGCACCAGGCAAGCAGGAAAAGTAAACGATATTTGAGAGATTAGGTGAAGAATGCGTTTCGGTAAACCAGGTGTTCTACAGAGTCTTATTTGTGACACTTCGAAAACGGCCATGCCATTGTGTTTATCGACAGCTGGCTTTTTCGAAGTTTGTCAACTTGCAATTTTTGGGTTTGCGATCCCAAACATGTCTTCAATCAATCGGTATCCACGAGTAGCGGAAAAAGTTGCGCATTTAAATGTTTTGAAAATGGCAAACATTTTTAAATGTTTGAAAGTTCATAATGAGCATTAGTTTTAAAAATTGTTTGAACAGTTTAATCTTAAAAATTTTGAAGAAATTCAAAGTTTTAGTAAAGATTCATTTTACTAAGAAATCTAATAGGTTATATAAGATTTGTTGTCAACCACACTTTTGCTCTGAAAATGCAAAGATGAATTTGTTACAGTATCATCGATGTAATCAAGGACTGAAATGGAAATTTTGTTATTTTACTGATTTGAAGAAATAATTTTGTTTTTACTTTTTACATTTCTGTTTTAACTGTATTTTTATCTAGTTTGAGTTCATAAATTCATCATTCCAATGTTGTCTGAATCGAAATGTCTACAAGTGTTTTTCATATTCCCCTCTCTATGTTTAAAATATATTTCGGATAACCAGCAAAACAGAATTGAATAGTTTTGTTAGCATTTACTGGCCCAGTCTTGTTACTTGTTCGTGGTGAAATGGCCTCAGCGAGTGATTGTGCATAGAGTAAAGCTACACGGACAGTCTCTCATACAAAACACTAAACAAGCTGTTCCATGTGAGAATGACAATGACGAAGAAGATATTGGAAACGCGTTTGATTTTTTTCCGTTATTTGTCAACACTCTTTACAAACGTGTACGGTTGCATCAAAATCCTTTTTTTTGTCACACCTCGTGACTCAGTTTTAAGAAACGCTAGATCTGTGGTTACCGTAGTTCAAACATCAGTGGTTACTGTAGGTCAAACATCAGTGGTTACTGTAGGTCAAACATCAGTGGTTAGAGCAGGGCAGGCCTGCACAACATACGGCCCGCGAAAACTTTTCTTGCGGCACGCGAGAGCTTTTTCAATTGTAGAAAATGTTGCAAAAGCTCGACCTCGAATAAGGAATGGTCGTTCGAGAATTTCTTCCATACTACAAAGAAATATCCACATCGAAATGAAATAGACTTTTGCGATCCGCGGCAAATTTATGTTGATTTAATTTGACCCTTCGAGCTTGCTGAGTTGTGCAGGCTTGCTGTAGGTCAAACCACACGTCTGTATCAACACGTGCGTAAAGCAAAATCCACGGCTAATTACGTCAAATACGTCAAGATCTCTTTGTAATGGAAGTTAGAATGCTAAAATGGTCAATGGCATGGGTTGTTCAAACCCATGTGAAAAAAATTAATAGTCCTCTTTTATTCAAGTATCACTCCACACCATGTTTCACATGTGATTTCCAAATATAAAATTTTTTCAAGCCTCAAAAATTTATAAAAACATGTATAATGCAATTCTATTTTTTAATCTAATTTTATACAGGCCTGTTTTCTTATACGTCCGTTGTCTCAGTTCTCAAAAGGGTTGATTATTTGTGGGCAATGGCAAAAATAGCACAACTAAATTCTACCAGTTTAGGTGTTTCGTATGGTGTTTTCTTTCTGGAAAGCAGCGTTTGAGGACACAGCACTCTTGCATTGTGTTCATTCGACGGCTTCGTGTGTCGTTCGACCTTTTCATGCACTGCTTAAAATTAAACTTCGGGGCCATTGATTGAGCAACCAGGTTCCAGTTGAACTGCCAGTGATCACGACAAAGCTTTACTGGAATGCCTCAACGAGCACCTGGACGCCAGACGAACAAAATGGCGTGCAGTGCTTGCATGAAGAAACGACGTGGATTATGTGTTGCCAAAAAACTGAAGATCACCCAAATTTCTAGATCTAACAGGGATCTAGTTGATTACGAAAACAAGGCATGCGTGGACACATTTTTTTCACACAAGTAAGGAACCTGAGGCCTTTGGCGTTGGAAGCATACTGAACGAAGAACAATTTACCGAAGGAACAAGGCACAGTTTAAGCAAACCGGGCAAACTAACAGAATAGAGAAAGATTGTGATTTGCCGAGCGGGTTAGGCCGGGAAGATTATTGTTCTTGATTACGAAGATAACAACGCTATAATGATCAAAGAACTGCAACAGTTTGAATAAATGGATTTCATGAACATCAGCTGATATAATTGAATTTGTGAAAGGTCTGATATCATTCACCAACGCTCCGAAAGATTTACTAACAGTCTTTAAAAGATAATGATGTCACTAGATTTACACGTTCGTAGATCTCCTTTGAATAAACATTTTTTAACGATGTTTTTCGTAGATCTCATTTGAAAACGTTTTTTTTTCGTTTAACTAAGAACAACTCAAGCAATCTTCCCAGGACTAACATCTATTGCGGTTGTAGAGAGGTTCTGAAATGCCTTCAATCTTTTTAAAGACTCTCATTGTGAATACATTTTGCAGCGGTTTCATGCGTGTGACGGAGTGTCTATGTATATCGCCTTGAACAAGTGAATGAAATTCAAGGTTTTTCAATACTTTTCAATTAGAGCAGTTATTTAATTTTTTTTCAAAATAAAAGCTGTTTTCGAAAAAACAGTGAATTTTCACATTATTTGCAAATACGACCTTTGTACAAATTTCATCAGAGAAAATCTGTTCAAGAAATTAACAACATTTTCACGAAAGGCTCTTAAAACTTTCATATTTCATATAAATGAACCTCACAGAAACATGCTGGGTCTTTTAATTCAGTATTTTCCTGAGATCCTGAAGTCTAGAGTGAGACAAGAGGTTATAATTTGCACAGTTTAGTGTCGGTAAAACCAATTTCAACAAATCTACTGTGTATCGTGTAATAACATTCAAATGATTTTAATTGTGAAGGTGCTACTCTGGTGATGCTGTGTAGCAAGGAACTAAATTTTACAGAATCTTGATGCGTTTGCTTGGGATTTTCTTGACAATAAGAACCATTTGAATGGACCTTCCTGCTTTGAAAGTGAAGCAGATGGTGTGCACTCTTGAGAATTAACTTCGGCAATTGGCATTGTTTTCAGTTAAGAGTATGGTTTTGAGTTGGCTGTTGCCTTACTTTAAGTGCAGTAATCGTATTTGCAGAAGATTTCTTTTCAGAACGACATGAAAGCAAATTTTCTTTGAAGTTTCACGCCTGTACACAATAGCCCCACCTATCAGGTTAAGCCAAAACATATTTGCCTTTGATTCGTACTTGTGTTTCGTCACAATGACAGGAACTATTTGTCGAATCTGAATCTCACTAGCTGACGCTTTTCCTGATAGAACAGAAGTCTATTATCTCAATGTCAATGGATCCAACTATAGGAGAAACTCTTTAAAACATCCGTTTTAAACACCCCGCGTCGAAGTGATATACTTATTTTCTTTCTTGTCTTGTGAAAACAGTTGGGTTTAGAAGGCATTTTGATGAGTTAATCTATGTGCGTTGTATTTCTGTTATAAATTTTGCATATGTATTTTTTTCTTGACTAACTTTGTATTTAGTCTGACCACTTAGCGGGTGCTTTGGTAAGTTCTTCAAAATTTTTGTTTAGATAGTATTGTTTTTAAGAATGTGATTTGTTTGCATAAATAGGCATTAATCTGTCTACAAGCAAGAACTTTGATAAAACCTATAATCACCAATGTACTGTGACGTCTGCCAAACAAGAAAAGAAAAGATTGGTCCCAGGATCTGCCCAAAGTGCGCCAAGTTTATGTGTCTGGAATGTGAGAACCAACACTGCCACGTTTTTGGATCGGGCGATGATGACGGAGAACATCCAGTGGCTGATCTGGTTGAGATGATTACTTACTTCGAAGGAGAATGCTTGAGAAATTCTACTACTAATAAAAGTAATGCAATAGTGATAGGTTTGTTTGCTTTTTTTGGTACAAGACACCTGTTGTTACAGACCTGTGGCATTAGATGCGCTCAGTCGGATTTTTAGCTGTTATATGAAATTTTCATTACGGAGCCCTTAGGTTTTTTTCAAACAGAGAAATTTGGAAGTTTGCAAATTAGTTTAAGTAACAACCACGTAAAAATTAATGTTTTACACAAACCTTGCTCTTTCTTACGTCGTTTCTCTTTCCCTCTTCGAAATACGAAATACTTGCATGAATGAACAATAAGCAAGATGGATGCCAGGAACCCACCATTAGTCAAATCGTTTGCAAACTAGACCAAAACTTGTTAATCCTTCTGCAAATTTTCATAATTGCATTGACTTTTCAAATGAGCTACCTAAAGATATTACTCTTGCGAACGAATTATGTCAAATCGACGCAGATGCAAATGAATCACCGACACAATTTGAAGTTTAAATGCTAGAGCTAAATTAAATAAGCCAAAATTCAGGAAACTCATGAAGACCGATGGCTGCTGTGTATGAAAATACTAGACCACTTCCAAATATTCAAGACAGCAGACACACAATTTATATTGAATATTTGACATACCGACCGATCAGGGCACGAAAAATTGGCAATGCATCGCACAGAGAGCAATTGTGTAGCACAGATGGTTTTTGAAACAATGTGCAGAAGCTGAGTGTGAAAAATAAGTGATTTACAAATGAAACATGACATTAGACGGCAAAATCGGCTGAAAAGCTTTGCTTTTAATATACCTATCTAGCATATCTATCAAAACCACATAATAAGGATTCACAAACTCACGACCACTTTTGCAAGAATCTCTAAATCTCGTTTCTTATCCGTTTCTTATCTTTAGAGCAGTAGTTGATGATTCATGCTGCTTCAGTGAATGTAATTTGATTTTGTAGATTTTGAGGCAGATCTTTCATGTGATGAGTGTGATGATGGTTCATGCCCACTTTGTGCCAAGAACCTTCGTCAACGAGTTAGAAGCGAAAATTTGATGAAGTATGCTCCGCAAATTCAAGACGCTTTGGCAGGGTGTCAGCCGATGCTACTTTCAAAAGGTAAGAACAAAGGCATGTTACATCAATGCTGACGTTTTCTGCAAACAAGTGACTCTCTCGTTGCACTTTAATTCAACTTTGCTGTCTGTGAGCTCCAAAAAATATTCGTAAAGTTTTTAATGTAACAACCGTAACATTTAAACAGAAAAGGACATCAGAAAAACTCTCATCGAACTTTCAAGTGAAGAAGCTTATCTTCAGCAAGAGATGTTGACCACGGAGGAAACCATCCATAAAGCCACCAATGAACTTTTGTTCAGGGTGTGTAACTAAATAAACTCGAGCAGGTCCACTGCGTTTTGAGCAGAAATGCTTTATACAAATCTCGTCTAATGCTTTTTGCTCCCAAATAACCTTACGTTCTACGTAACACAATATTATTGTTTGCTGCAACAAGTAGTTTCCAGATAATCGTGAAGACGTAATATGATGATTACTGCAGCACTAGCATTATTTAGCTTGCTGTTTCACTTATGTGGTAGCCTTTTGTTTAAATGCTGTGAACTGGAAAAGCTTTAAAGAACCTAAAACTTCCATTGTTCAAAATACATTTTCCCAGACACTGACTGGGAACGCTCTTTTTTTGCCCCTGCCTTGAACCAAGGGTAGCAATTTTAGTCCTCAAATTAACTGCCATCTCTGCCTTAATCAGGTGGCTGCAGCACTACGAAGACGAGAGGCTCTCTTGCGAAAATCTTGTGTTGCTCCTTTCCTAGAAAAACTGCAACAAATTCAGGGAATGCGTGAAAACGCCCAAGTATTCATGAAAGTTATACATCGCGTCCGTGATGTCATTGGGCAACTGGCAAAATTTGGTGGAGTACCTCTGAACAAGAAAACGTTCTCCTACTTGGGAATTATGAACAAGTTAGAAATTACATTTTGCTTTGTTATACATAGCAGATTATTTTTTATGTTGCAAGTTCAATACGAGCTTTATGAAGTTAGTGATTGTTGGTGTAAGATTCTAAAAGTCAAGAAATGGTCTTGTGAAAGGTCATTGAAAACGACGTTTCTCTTTTACGCTGCCATCAGACTGCACGATTCAAGTTGTTTCGTTCCAGTTTACTTGCAATGCAATTCAACAGAAGTACCAAATTATGCTGCTGGTAAAAATTATTCTTTCCCATACAGAAATCTTGCTGCACCACAAAGATGCTTCGTGGTTACAAAAGCGATAGAAAAACACGAGCGTTTCAACTCCAACTTTGCCTTTTATAATTACCTGTAAAAGCTGTAGTGATAGTTGTCAAATCAGTCGGCCTGCGCACAGTTGCTATGCCTCTTGCTGCGTCAGTGACACAGCGCTCATACGTTACCGACTACAATTCTTCATTGCAATAAATCGATTAACGAGCAACAACTAGATTTTTTTATTAACGTCTCCTCCGCTCTTATCCTTGAGCAATGTTTTTCTTGTTTCTTTGTACTGCAACTGATTCCAGGACAATTTCTCCCAAGGACAAGTGCTGCTATAGGCAATTACTAATAAACACAATCGACACCTAGGATATTTCCACAGGAAAAATTGCCACCGTGACAATTGTCATCGGGACAATTGTCATCGGGACAACGGTCTCTCCGGCAATTGACATCCAAGCAAGTGCAAATGAAATTGCTGTTAAATTGAGAAGAATTTCAAAAACGTTGGAGAGGCAAGTTAAGGTTTACAGTTATTTTTGTAAAAAAATTCTACCTTTTTTCGTCTAATCTGATAACACATTAACACTGATATTATACCACTGGCCATTTTTGGACAACAAAAGCTTACCACATAAGTTGGAAAAATCTTTCCAAACTACGACTTCTGTTAAAAATTGTATACACCAGCTGGCACACCTATGAGGAGCACACCACTTCTTTGGAACCAATAACAGAGAATAAAGCAAAGAATAAAATATCTCTGAAACTCTTATCTTATAGGTTATATACATTTCTGTTTATTTTAAGTTGCCATTGTCAGGTTGTTAACGTTTTGCATTGCATGAAGACACTAGATATGCAGAAATTGTATCTGCTGTGTAAGAACAGCACTAAAAATTGGTGTAGCCTGAAATTATGAACGTGAATGTTCATTAATTTTACTTTTATTTTCATAACTTTTCTATCTCGTTTTGTTTAAGATTTTTTTTATATATTACAAGTGAACATGTGGAACACTTTCAGCACTGCTGTTTTAAAAAATTTTACCATTTCCCTGCCTTCAATTAGAAGCAATGGATGCGGAAAGAAGTGGTAATTGGTAATTAAAAAATTTTACCATTTCCCTGCCTTCAA
>JGI24022J15233_10002927_pt1 | contig 16497 bp, 5 predicted proteins | sample Ectturendosymbi2_FD_15233 | JGI IMG/M metagenome (IMG submission 15233)
CGGAACATAAAATTGCTTCGAGGGGTGAAAATGTTTGACAAAGTGCATATTCAGTACTTCTAGGGAATTCAGTGAATGACACTGTCGGAATAAAATATTTCTCAAGCCCTCACAGCCCTCAGGTTGCAGAGCAAAGACTGTCACTGCAGTTGGTTTGTGCAGCATTACAAATATCGCTATATTTTGAGCTTTAAAAAAAAGCTACTTTTGTCCGTCTGGGTTTGTTTATGTTTGTGAAAATAATTATTGAACAAATTAAACAAATCAATGCAATCTTCTTTCAAGTTAATATGATGATTTATAATATATTTATGATATTGCTGACGAGATAAGGCAAAGGTTACTTTTCTCAGTGGTAAATTTCAACGAGATATGATATACAACCTGAATAGCCAATTTTACGTCTGCAGGATACTTCTTGATATTTCTATTTTCATAATCGTCTCCCTTTCTTTAATTCAATGCTGGAAATTGCACAAGAGTAACTCAACGCTTTAGCAAGAACGGACACATGTGACAGCTTTGTGGCAACTTCGGACATGTTGAATACAAAAAACAAACGAAATAAATATTTTTAAATTTCTTTTGTGAAGAAGTTTAAACTTGCGAAGGACGTTTATTTAGAAAAACAATATTTGATAAGTTACTCAGGTAATTGACCTAGGAAAGATAAAATTACGAAAAATTTTCAAAACTGAGCTTTGTTACATCACGTTCTTAATTTTGTCATGTTACTTAACAATTCTGCCGAGTTGTTAATGATAACGCAGGTTTGCACACCAAGCATTGCCAATTTCTTTTCACAGGAAATTATATTTTGCAAGACGACCGCAGAAGCTNAATTTCGTATACAGTATGTAATCAATTGCTGGTAACAGCGCCTTTTCAAAATGCAAAACAGTATAATGAGAACTCTTCGTGTCTGGNTTAACCTAATCCTTCATTACTACTAAAAGCACATGGTTCAATAAAAGCCATTTCATTAATTTGAAAGCATTTGTTTTTAATAAACTTTATCAATGAAAGAATACTCACCGAAATAATGCAACAGATTTTTTTGTTTTTTTATTCTGACACAAGGAACTTCATAAAGAATCGTCCACGACAGTAAATACTCAACATATAAAGTTTCCATTTTTAACCTGAAGCCACGTTCCGAGAATATCTTGAAAAAAGACTCAACTTCGTCATTATAGTTTATTACACAATTGATTTGGTAGAGTTTTTTTTTTGAATGACACAACACAGTCTATGGATTAGCACAAAAAGGCGATAATAATTGCTTCAGCAATTATATTTTTAACATGCGCCAATCTAAAATATCAAACTTTGCGTTGCGCATTATTAAGTACATTTTTCCTTTCAGAGCAAACAATTCAGAATATTGTAGAGTTTGACGATTGTATAACGTATGTATTAAATGTTTGCCAGAAGAGCTAATTTATCTGCTTGATTTGGAACCTGGTGGCAAATGCTACGTTCCAAATGTGTAGCAAAAAGAACAGCAAAGTGTGACTGGTTTATATACGACAGATTGCGAATTTTATCACTTTCAGCAACCGGTTTCAAGCTTTTGGGGATCGCACGGCTGGGGATATTTTTCGTGACTGGCCATTTCTCGGATTAACTCAGACAACGCGTGTTCACAAGCTCCGAAACTCGATTCGTACTTTTTGCATTTTGCACTTTGACCGGTTTTCTTATCGGTGCAGGTGCAATCCCATTTGAGCTGGAATGCATGAATTTTCATGCTGTTGTCGCAAGAGATTGGATGTCCTCCATAATTTGCCTGTAATCTATAATTTGCCAACTATTAAAATAGATTTCAACAAAAACGGTAAGCACCTTTTCAATTAACCGACCACCGAAAAAGCAACATAATATAAACTGATATTTCAATATTTCTGACCTTATTTAGAATAAAATCATCTTCTTTTGTTAAACGCCTTCCAAAAAGGCTTTCATTTCTATGATATCGGTCATGTTTGCAGTAGATTAAACAATTGGATCAAGCCATTTTTATCTGTTTTCTGGCAATAACGGCTACGTTTGATACGATGCTACATTGGGCTCTTGTGTGTCGAAAAAAGTATTGCATAACTCAAAAAATCTTTCAAAGCTGCTCACTTTAGACACTACTCTGTTTACAGGTTTTTCAGTGTCTTACTGCAACACTTAATATAAAGGCACTTACTCCAACAAACAGACGAGTTTGCTACATCTTGTTAAGAATAGAAGTTAAATCGATGCCTTTCAAAAGCAAAATGAGATATATTTACGGTTCACTTGGCAAAGTAATAGTTTTAAATAACCTGTCAAGGCGTAAAAGATCTTTGACGATTGACTGAGGTTTATATAAAACTGCTAACATTTTACAATTTCTATTGTCCCAAGTAAACTCAAGAAATAAAAAATCTGAAAGAAGATCTACCGATTGCTTAGATATTAAATACTGAAAATGTTTTCAGTCATTCCATATATCATATAAAGGTATGTGGTTTGGTTTCTCACAGTGAAGCTTCTCATCCCGTTTTTAATATAAGCTTTCAGTTTTTCAAAACTTGTGATGTGCTGGCAGTTTTCTCCAGTCGTGCAAGGAGGGCATTGACGTGTTGACTGCTCCGTCGGACGTTCCATACTTTCTGAGCACATTGCTACTTCATGTTCCTGAAACGTAGTTAGATAAGAACTTAAGAAACCAAGAAGCGTTTCAATTGCATAATATGTTCAACTGCATAAAATGCTCTGAATTTAGAAACGACTGTAGTTTAGCACTCTTTCAATAACTTTGATGGGTCAAACAAGCTGCTAAAACAGTTCATATGAAAGTTTGCTTTATTTTTTAAGCCCACCAATATTTCAGTGTTCAGAAATATGTCCACTTCTAGCTTTGCTTCTAGTTTTGATTTTTTCTAGTTTGCATTCTTACTGATGTTTCTAGTTTTTTTGAAAAACGTTTAGTTTTGATTCTTACTGATGTGTTTCGCTCGGTAGTGCTCGAAGCCTTGCAGGCTGATCCATCTACTTTCTCACGTGTTTGATCGCTCTTCACATCTTTTTCATCATCTTATGCGTATTACATGAAAAGTCACAAATGTTGTAGTTAAAGCAAGCCATGGTGCTCATGAAGTGTTCACAGACGCATCACCGTTGCTGAGATATAGAGAGCAGCACTTGCAGAAAATTATTGAGCAATGTAAAATATGTGACACAATGTATGTGTTTTCACTTTTGGATATTCACATCGTGCCTGAAACAGAACGGTTAGAGGCATCACCAGTTTCTCAGAATGTATTTGAATAAAATATGGAGCAATTGCGTAAAATCAAATTGAAAACAGTTGCACGTAGCGCACAAGATACAGCAGAACTGTGAAAATTGGAGTTTTATTTTTAAATGTAAATTGACAACACTAACAAGATGGATGCTTCTTTCATCAACATTAAAATATAGAAAAATGAACGTTTAGGATTATTCATAAGAGTAATCACACAAAATATTTCTATCGCATCGCGGTAGCCTAGTCATAACGGAAAATTTACTATTGTGTCTGCAACAAAAGCAGCCAAGGTTCTCGTTGGGCTTCAACCATCATTTTCAAGTAAATGATATTGCCATTTCTAATTGTCAAATTTGTTGCAAATACATACAAATTTTGTCAAGACTTCTTCCCTTTTAACAGTACCTATGTTTGGAAAAGAGTAATTCTAAAACGCAACAATAATGCATAGGATCAGTAAAAAAATTGGTTTTCAACATGGTAAATTTTACTCTACTATGAAAACTGGTTTTATGGAATCACATATTTTTTACCTACAAACGGTTATGCAACTGCTTAAGTTTACATTTAGCACACGTGTTTTGTAATTAAATTGATTAGAAAATTTGTTAAAGAAAACATGGTAACACGTGAATTGTATTTTTATGCATTTTCAAAAAGAATGACTACAAAATTGAAAGAAGATTGTTGTAGAGAAATGTAATTTTTCAGTCATCATCTAATCCGAGTTTGCGTGCATCAAAAGTTACTTATTTTGACTCACTTGGTCTGTTGGGTGATGCAGAGCTGGAAAAGTTAATGTTGCTTGAACTAAAGACGATGAAAGCTATAATAGCAGAAATTACAAGGAAGAGAATACCGAGAATACCTAAAAAAACATAATTGGCTTTGGTATCTTTTTATCATATGTTATTGTTTAAAAACAAAAGCACACAATGCTGAATTACGTGTTTAACTCACTTATTGAAGTGATTGAAGAATAGTGACCAATGCTGACCTCCTTACTGTTTGGAAGAATATTCAGATAGCTTATATGAAATTTCAAATTTTCTAATTCTTCCTGAAAAAGATTTAAAAATTTTTATTTGCAAAAGAATCTTCACTGACTCACACGAATGAAATCCGTTTTTGTCTTAAAAAATGATTGATAAAAAGTTCGTTGCAATACAAAAATCAAATTGTTTGAAATCTACATATCTGTGTACAAAAATCGAGTCAAATTTCCTAAATAGGTTTGGATTGTTTTTTTTTTAAATACGCACGTAGTTTTGGAAGCTTTAAAATACTTTGTTACGTAATAAAATTGTTCATTAGGTGCGCCATAGGATGCTTTTGGTCAAAACTCGTCACTGGCTCCCTCACAATCCAAAATCGATTGTTAGTTGCTTACGTTATTTGCTATGAAGACTATCCTTTGTTTTGCGTTGTTGCATTGGTGCTGTGCATACTGTTTGCTTTCGAAAATGTAGTGCTTATCAGTGCTTAGAAAACGTGGTGTTGTTTAAACATCTTACTGAATACATGTTGACCTAGCCTTTTTTAACGTGTATTTCAATGATTTGTGACATTTGTTGACTTTCGTCGCTTTTATCGCAAGATACGGCCATTTGTGTTGCAAGATTTCTTCAACTGCACTACAAGTTACAAATGAAAAGAACTACCGTTGGTAACTAGGTTTGGTCTTTTTCTTGACCTTTTGCTTTTCTGCATTCGACGATAAAAGACCAATCGACGATTCGTCCCTGTCGCAAAGAAAAACGCGAAGAAATTGGCTTACAAAATATTGTTTTTTCATTCTGTCCTATGCATTCAGAAGACAGTACATAGAAATTCCTATCGAAGGATCACTGATAGAAACTCGACACAGCTTCTCTTCACCGTGCGAACCTTCAAGGGCAGATGGCTGGAGCACAGAAACTAAGATAGCCAAGACCAGTTGAACTTTCTTAGGTAGTTCGGGAACAAACTGAAAGGTAGATTATGAATTGCATCTTATCCAGAATTTCAAAATTCATTCCTGCCACCCGTATTTTTTCCAGTGTAATTTGCAGTTTAGATAATGTCTTTGCCTTTTCGTGCAGTTTACAATCAAAGGTGGGTTATATTTTTACCAACAATTTAAATCTGATTTTCTACCTCTATTTGGCTCAGACTTTATCGACCAACACCGTTTCGCCTTTTATCGGCCACAATGCGAGAATATGTCAACAGATCCAAGTGAGAAGTCGAACTTTCTGCCTGCAGGTGTGCACGACCGAAATGTATTAAAACAAACTAAACGTGTGAACGTGTGTTCCGTTCCAGAGAACATTATGATAACTGCCAAGCATTATAAGAAGCACAGTCTCTTACATTGCAGTTTGGTGATATTATCACAACTTCAACGATGCTGACGTTGTTCTCCAAGGCACTTCGCGGTTTTATCGAAAAAAGTCGCAAAGCTGCAGGTTTTCGTAAGACAACTCGTGTTTGAGAGTGATATGGATAAAATAAACCTGAAAATAGTGGCACATCTTGTGCTGTTTATGGTTTTGCCGCAGCAAGATTATCGCTATGCACTCTGCCTTGTGCCCAAGCGTGGCTTAGAATCAGCTGGGTTTCCGTATGCATTTTTGACAGCATTTCATGCGGTTTACACACACACACGCTGCTCGTATTGACTTCAAACCACAGACCCGCACTATTATTTAGGTATATTTATTGAAACAAACTTGAATTTCGTAAAAAAGGCGTGGCGGTGTTTTGATCACTGATGGGCACGTCTGAGACGTTTGGCAGAAGCAATTTCAACCTGTTCTCAAAAAATGTTTGAATGCAATGCGTATATGAGCGTGGTGAAAATGTTGGTGAGATGTTACAGGAACCAGACCATGCAAGTGAAGTGGGTCACGTGCCTTTCTGATCACTTAACTGTAAAAAACGTGTAAGAAGACGTTTTAGGTTTCAGATTAAATCTATTTCTATACGCAATTGAGCGTGATGAACTCTTAGTTCACCCAGAAGGGCGATGCAACATCGGAAACGTGTTTGACAGTACCCAACTGCTTTCTGATGATAAATTCAAGGTTAGCCCCAACGGGCATCAACGTCTCATCAAAAATTCTTTTAATTAACCGACTGAACGCGAAAGTGTTTAAAAATCCGGAACGACGGTTTTGCAGTTTTTTAACCGAAAGAGCTGTGAACAGCCGACGACGCCAAACNTTGCTTCAATAGTTGGTCTTCTTGAAGCTCTTGAAAAATTTCAATCTCCTGATGCAATGTNTATACACGTCAAACTGCAGGATGGCAGTGACTTTCATNANCAAGTGAAATTATTTCACTGAGCAGGAAACAGGCTTCGAGACATGTTTGCACCGAGCTCCACTACAGCAAATATACGCCGTGCCTAGGGAGCGCCAGTGTACGCCTCGCAACTGTAGAACTGGTCTACAGAGGCTGGTGAGGCGTAACCAATATCAACGCCCATCGAATTTTTCAATACATTTAAAAAACATGTTACCATTTATCAAAAGCAGGTGTGCCACTGTTTTTCGTCGAGATATTTAATGCCTGGATTAGAATTATATTTTTCAATGAGTTGTTCCACTCACCTATTTTTCCGCTTATTTCAGCTTCTGGTGATTTTTACAAGTCGACAGTATTTCCCATTGTCTCTGTACAATGTTGTGTACAATGATGAGGAAACTGCAATTATCGCAGCTGTGTTTTGTCAGTGTTTTTTCTTTCCTAGTTTTTGTGTGCGCATAACAATTAACACCCAACACATGCGAGGTATTGCAATTAGACGTTTTCGGGTTCTCATATTTAATCACGCCTTTCATATGAACCATAAGCCTGAGGCAAACGCTACAAAACAAAAATGGTATTTATCTTTCAATGGTTTATTCGTAAAAACGTTTATGGTACAAGTGTTGTATAAAAAGACTGAGAGATGGTAAAAAAAACAGTAACCTGTGCGTTTACAAAACGTGGAATTTGTGTTAGCCGACTTATGCAAAATGACTGGTTACAGGAAACGAAATCATGTGAACCTGTAGACACAAGGCTAAATTTGAGTTAAACAACATTCAAAACTCCATAAAAGAGATGTAATTAGTCTGGACATTACCCAATTCAATCGATCACAAAGAAACGAATCAACCAAACCACAATGATTAAAATGAAAAAGGTGTTTCAACTAAAGTGAAACCAGCAGCGAGGCAGTGGACCAATTCTTTTCGAGTACTGATGCATTTAAATCATTTTGTGTCTTAATATTCAAGCAATTGGATTTTCGTTTAAAAGCATTTGTTGATTGACACGACTGCAGCAATTTTGAAGAGACTAGTTACTCGAAAATAGATATGCGCGAATACAAATCATTGCATAGTGTGAAAGTGGAGCTATTTCGGTTGATTCTTCGAAAGCTTCCATCAAGTCGAGAGCTACTAGTGTACGTTTTATTCTTACTGATGTTAATGTTTAATGAGAGGCATAAACGCAAAACTCCTTGATTGACCTCAAGTTCAAACTCTAGTTTCGGAAGATACGCGTGAAGCTAATCTGTCTGAGTCAATGCGTTGTTTTCCAAAATCGAAAAATCATTGTGAACGTTACCATAAAAAATGGGTAAATTACCTTGCTTTCATTTGATGAAGGTTTGCAATTTTTCTTCACCTTTCTTTCTTTATCATCCAGTGATGAGTCATTATCATCATCACTATCCATCACCACTTCCAAGAGTCAAAGAGTCAGTGTGCAAAAAATTTCAGAATATTTTTATGACAGTTCTTAATTATTTACTTCCATCTAAATTGTCATGCGGCATATGTAAACACTGCTTTTCATGAACCAAACAGAAAACTTTTGAAAACAAGGTTTGTTTGAAGAACTTAACCACACACTAAGTTTTATTTCCATCCTCAGTACAGCGATTTAGACATATTCAAAGTACCATGTAAAAGGTTTGCAAAATATTTCCTAAAGACAGCAAAGAACAAAACATCGATGCAGAATTTGGCTTAAGACTATGGGAAATTGAAAATGAGTAGGTTCAGAAATTTTCTTGTTCACAGACAAACGCTTTATTCATACATAATAAGTCCACGTCATCCTGCTAACTGTTTTGACATGTGATCGAAATAAGCTTTGGCCTTCGTCAACGTGAAATAAGTCAACAGAACCGCAGCAGTATGTGTAGGGTTAAGGTTTGTGTTCTAATAAAATCATATACCGGGTAAAGGGGCTAACTACTGTAGAAAAATTTCAGCGATGTTTGCTGAGAGGTGCCAAAATATGTTTATCTTGTCATTAATTTTGAAAATTGGGTTTATAACAAAAAAAAAACGTTTTTAGACTGTGGAAATTTGGCGTTATTTTGTGACTTTGATTTCCGTATGGCTGCTATGTCTCTGCCGAGGGCAGCATGTGCTTCACTGCTGATTAAAGTTCAACGCCGTGCGGTTGTTCCTCGTTGTTTCAAATACTGGTGGTTGAGCAGCTGTGTGGCTATTTGTCCCTTTGTATGCGCTTAGTTGATATGTGACTGATGTGTATCTTGTGTTCACAAACGCTTACGTTTACCTAGGTTTTCAGTTATATAAAGGCACATTTGCATGCGGCAAATAGGCTTCATTAATTTAATTAACTGAATAACTGATATGGATAAACTTATGAAACCCTCTCGCGTGGATCTGGACTCAAACTCAACTGGTGCGTGTACTAAGGAATGGAAGCATTAGCGCAGGACGTTTGAGAATTATCTAGAGGGGCTTGACCAGCAAAGTGAAGCCAGCTGTCGGCAAGTTGAAGTTGCTAATAAATTGTGTGTCTCGTATCGTCTACCATTACATTGAGGAATGCGAAACGTACGACGAAGCAATCACGGCTCTTCAGAACTTTTATGTTCATGTTCTGAACGAAATTTTTGCTCGACATTAGCTGGCTACGACTAAACAGCAGCAAGGCCAAACTCTTGACGAATTTCTGCAAACACTTGGCAACTTGAGTAAAGACTGTAATTTTAGGACGGTTTCACCCAGTGAGTACCAGCATGAGATGATTCGCGACGCTTTCATTACCGGGTTGCTGTCCCATGCAAACTGCCAAAGACTCTTAGTGGCATTCGAACAAGCGAGAACCTTGGACTTGGTCCAGAAAAATTCGGTAGATGATGAAATGGATGTCGATTTTGCGCATTTGACCTAAGGTAACCTCGCGCGATGAAAACGCTGGAAACACTTCTCGTTTCTGCGTCAAGATAGTACTGTAATTACGGATGCACCTGGCATGACGCGGCTCGGATAAAACGCTGAGTTTATCAATCAGTCGGCAGCGACCTCGTGGCCTAACAGGCATGTTTCAGGGCTCGTATGCCAATGCTTTTAGGTTTAAGATTTAAAACTTTAGGTTTATAACGGAATCAGTCGTGTACAGCAGAAACGTCCATCCGACACTACCTTTTATTCTTGCCTTGACTGGCGTGAGCAGCGCTAGTCCGACGAAATCGCTACTTTGACCGCCTATTGGCGTCTGCAGCTTTATCAGCACATTCAGCAATGATGCCAATGAGTGTCACCGGTTTCGAAAGCGTATACTCATCACATCAACAAAGAGGCCTGCCCGACTCTGACTTAGAGCGACCTACGCGCAGTGAGGTCGTTATCCTTTTGATCAGAAGTAAGCCTATCTACAACATTGACTAGTATACAACTTGGCATAACACAGACGCTGAGAGAAATGATGGAATGCAACGTATGATGACACGAGAATTGCAACAAAAGTAAGTTTTGTGCAACTTTAACTGAACAGACTCATGACGTTGCGTGTCCGCTAAAATCCACAAATAGCTCGAGAAAAACGCTTTTCTACCACAAAAACGTGCGGATGTAAATCAGCCAGAAGTTGGTTTACGAAGCAAATNAGATATTACCACAAAGGTTCATCGCACAAGGGCTGTTTTGCGAATTAGCTGCAGTTTGAATTTGACGCTTTCAGCAAACACCTGACNTTGGTAGCTGTTCATGTTAGATGCGACGCAGGCTTTCATTCATCTTCAAGTTTTGTGGACGCAGTGCCTGTTAACATTGATGACGTTTACATTTACCTCATCGGCGTGAGATGTGCAAGCAGAACGTTTGCCGCTTATGAAGCGATGTTACTTCTTACGTTTAGTGAAACCTTGTTTTGTGGGTCACAAAAATGCNATCATTTCCTTATACGACGTGAGGTCTATTTGCAGGCCCGATCTACGGAAACATATCCGCAAAGGAAGCTTTATTTCAAGATGTTGTCACAGCCCCAAATATAGGTAATCCAGTAGTTTGCATTTCGAAAAAATTAATGCAGTGCAGCTGAACATTGCATAAGGTACTGAAATGAGTTAAATCAACAGAACGGAGACTGGCGCAGTGAACAAAGACTATCACTACAATACGATTTACATTTACCTGAGATTACTACAACTAATGCGTATTCACTAAATGTTTTGAAGATTGGTGCGTGATGAGCGCGCATGTGAATGAAATCTGTTGGCCGCGAATCCACATCAACCCCTACTTCTAGCAAACGTACGCAGGAATCAATTTGATTTTTTGAAGAATGAACGTTTGCTGAAAAGATATCTTTCACATTTAGTAAGATTTTATTTGTTTATGCTACAGCTAGACCGCAGCTAAGTACTTTACCCTGTCTCAACCCACGAGGCATTGAAAAGAAGTCAAGAAATTATGTCCCTTGCCAGTGACATGACATGGGTTGTCTTTGAAACCGTTTCTTGATATCGTTAGTGGCCAGCGGGTTTTGCTTCCACTGCTTGTTCTCTTCATGCAGTATATGGATTCTATCAACCTGCCAAAGCGTATTTCGTGCAGCTTTGTACTCAAAGCTTTTCTCATAATAATTCGTGTTGTACTACTGTAGTTAACCGATGTGAGTTGAATGTAACCCAAATAAAGTAACATCTCAATTTGCAAATACGTTCAGAAATTTACCCTCTGAGTGGATTAGCATTGCTACTGCATCGTTGGATAAGGGGCAACGACGGCACGGGCTTTCCGTCTTTTCCTTTATTTACATTTCTCTTCGCTTCTATCGCTTGGAAATTGAAAGATAACCTGATTACAAATAAGTCTTCAAGGAAACTGTTTTCAATTCACTGGCAAGACTACGTTATATTCCTCACTACCCTCACTCATCATGGCCGTGTTGGAAAGAACTGAATGGCTTTGAACCAAAGCACAATATGCTTCTCATTTCTGCGTGACTGGTATTCGAGCATCTGTAACTGTAGATGTACGCGACATAGGTTAAGCTTAACCCTAATTTTTTACGCCCGTGTGCGTTAGATGCGCAGTTCTGTATCGTATTACGTCTGTGGTCAACCGTTCCGCTTGACAACGTTTTTAGCTAGACGCGTTCGTGGCGAAATCCCAGGTTGCAGGGAAATTACAATAACGATGTACTCCACACTTTCTGGTAACTCTAGAATACCTGGTGCACGTTGCAAACTGTGGGAATGCCAGCCAATAACAGCTTGCAAAAACGCTGGTTGCAGAGTTGAAGATTTACGACTAGTTTTAAATTTTTTCTTTGAGTGGCAGTTTTTAAACACGTTAATACATGGCAAACGTTGGTGCAGCTTGGATTTTGCTATAGAGTGGATGAAATTAATCATTCATTCATTTTTGTACCCGCTATTCATTCATTCAATTTCATGCCCCACTTTACGGTCAATAGCAATCTCTGATAGTCCTGCTTGTTCAATGCCAAGACGGGATCAAGCCATGTCGGAGATACTATCAAGCCACCTGGCCAGGAATGAACTCAAAGAAGCAAAGAAAATAAATAAGGAAGAATTGTTTGTTAATGGAGTAGACAATGAGTGCGCTTATTTACTGCATAAACAATGATCAGGGACGGATTAATGGAGCGCGGAGCCCTAGGCCATCTTAGTTTTGGGGCCTCACACAGGTGTGACCTATTGTGCCGCTGTTATGTGTAGTGGCCCCTCAAAACTATCTTCTGCGGTGACGACTTGGTTCTACGATCGCCTCAGATCTTCAACACAAATTAAAGCCTTTCCTGCATTCTTCTCAAGAACAAATAGTAATGCGATCTTATCTTGGAATTTATAGCTCTTTCGTGTCTTTCGGAAATTCTCTTCGTTAAATTTCCGTGATTTCTAGCCTCTTTTGTAGGTTTATTTTTCGGATATATATATATATATATATATGTATCTTCATTCGGGACCATGTTGCCGCCCTCGAAAACATCGTCTAGTTGTCGATCTGAGTAGCTGTAGGTACACGCCTTTGTTATAATATTCACATTTGTATGGACCAAACAAGCACAATCCATTAAGTGGACACAGAGCTTGTTTATGCCGTTTTTAAGTTGCTGTTTTCAAAGCAGCACAAGACATCATGTTTTGATCCTCTGTTCCAGAGGTTCCCAATCTGGGGTACATGTACCCCCAGGGGTACATTTGCCTATCCGAGGGGATACATTTAAGATTAGGAATAGATGAAAAAATACATTTACATAACATTTGCTTCCAAATATTTATACATATATCAGTGAATATTATTTTCAAAAATCATTATATCCTTATTGTTAAATATATTTATGAATAATCATGATAAAATATTTTGTTACATGTGATTTTAGGGGTACATGTTCATCTGTCGAAATGCTGAAGGGGTACAAGCTTATCTGTTGAAATGCAGAAGGGCTACATGCTCATCTGCCGAAATGTTAAAGAGGTACATGGTAAACAAAAGTTTGTGAACCCTTGCTCTATGCCATAGGCTGATGGCAAACAGCATGAAGACAAGTTTTGCACAGCAAGGTATTATCACAACACCCTCAGCGAACCATATGAAGTGAGCTGAATGTAGACACGTTTTTCCAAGTAAAACTCACGAGAATCTGGTTGCTTTAACTCACATATAGAGCTTCTACAAACAGTGTCTGTTTGGGGGAAATCTAGTTAGAAGCATCTACACTTAAGATCCCATACAGACAATATTGTTTTTCATCGGAGTTCCGTAGTGTCTGGCGGTCTTGCGTTGCTTGCGCACTTTTTGTCAGTGGAAGATTGAACATCAAGTAACTACTGTTTTTTCTTTTTCATTATTTTCTTGTAACCACTTTTATACAAATAGCCTGCATCTTTCTCCCGTCCAGCCATGTTCCACAGTACCAAGCCTTTCACACAGCTCTTTCTTACGTGATGTTCAATCTTTCACTGACGAAGAGCTCGAAACAACGCAAGACCGCCAGACACTGCAGAACTCCGGTGAAATCAGTAATGTCATTTTCACATTGCGTTACAAACAATACCATCCTGTTGTTACTGCACTGAGAAGAGTCGATTCTAGACCAGACGTCCGCAAATAATGGGTCGTGACCCAAATTTTGGTCGCTAGCCCTTCCATTCTAAGTGGCGAAATAATTCAAATTTACGTTTTGAATTGGCCATTTTCATTAGATAGAATAAATGCAACCATTTACTGTTTCATGTGCTACGTTTAGTACAATTAGGTACACGTAAATTGCCACTGTCAATAGTAGTCCTAAAAGATATATTTAATTATAGAATATTTTCCACAAAATTGAACGGTCACGAAATGTTTGGTTAGCGAGAATTTGCAGTAGATCTAATTTTTAGGGTCGCGACAAAAAGTATTTGCTCTAGACGTTTGCATTTTTGCTATTTGCTCTAGACGTTTGCAAAGTATTTGCTCTAGACGTTTGCAACCCCTGCTATTTGTTCTAGACGTTTGCAAAGTGTTTGCTCTAGACGTTTGCAACCCCTGCTCTAGACGTTTGCATTTTTTCTCGTTCGAAGTACATTGTGAAGTTATGCTCGTTCGAAGTACATCGTGATAGTTATCTAATTTTTAGGGTCGCGACAAAATGCCTTTGAGCAGTTTCGCAAAATTTAAGTTAATAATGAGTGGTCTTAGCATGAGTTGTGCGGGTCCCCAAATTGCTGGGCCCAAGGCCATGGCCTATTTGGCCTATGCGTAAATACGTCACTGACAATGATTGTACTCGCCTCGCAAAATGGCTATTCTTCCGACTAAGTTGCCATCTTGTTTCTTGGATGTGCTTTTGCAGTAGTAAGCTAAGGCGTGTTAAAATACTCTAACTATAAACACATGCAACAGCGATCTCCTAGCAAAATATTGGTCATGGAAGCGTTTATTGAAAAACAAAGTACGTTTTTGAAAATATTATTGAAAAAGTTTTTCTATAAAGATCTGTTTTTCGCAGAAATAAAAGCAATTTTGTCCTGAAGTCACCTGCTTTCCAAAAACAACTGTTTTTTTTCCTGTAACAATTCTAACAATGGCAATAAAATGGCAAAAGTGTGTTCAATGACATGCAGATCAACCAAAAACAATGTGTTGCAAACGGAATTTATCAGCTTCGATGCTTTGGCCGTCAGTTTACAACGTTTAGTAAATCCCTGGCGACAGATCCCTGGGCGTGGTATCGGAAACGGGCCTTTCTAGTTATTGCATTTCGCACGGAGATACGAGTTAATATTTTCAACTAGATATCGTGTATGCGACTGGACAAACATTCGCAGAATAGCAGCGCAGACCGCGACTTAAAAACACAAATGGCCAAAATCAAAAGTCGTTGCGAGACAAGATGAAGTGAATGCTTGCCGCAGTGCTATATACATTGCTGGGGGAATGCAGCATGCCCACTCTTGCCTGCACAGCTCTGTAGGCATAGTTCGTCTTGCTGGCTCCACCATGCCCTCATTCCTCGCTTCCGTAAAATGTTTAAGTTTGAGATAAACTTTTAAGTATGTAATCCACCAGTGCTTCCACAGTGCTGGAAGAAAGTGCTACAAAACATGTTGTAGTTTTTTGACAAAAAGGAGAGATAAGCGGAATTGCTCGACGAGATCACTATCAGAAGTCCCTTCGCTAATGCAAAGAAGCACTTCACGTTTGCCACATCTTTCACAACTTGATGCATTTTGCTTTGCAAATAAGCTGATTTGTCATATTGTGCGTGTGTCAGCTGATTAGTCCCATCAGCAGCATCTACGTAAACCCTTAATGCAGTTCTAACATCCCCGCCATTGTGACGTACATCAGGACAATGTAGAGATAATTGCTGACTATCGCAAAACGCACCAACGCTGATAATTATGTGACTCGTTCGAACTTTGCTTTGTTCTTTCTTTCTGTTGTAAACATATTTCGCATGTTCGTGTTTCCTTCATTCTTGCCAAGTCTAAGAAGCACATCAAAGTTTTCTGCGCAAAGTTGGCGGTACAGACGTGTTTGATGAGAAATATATTCTTCCTTCGCCTCTTCTCAATTTTCGTGGACCGCGAATGACAAAATAAGGTGCGAAGACAATGCATCATTTGCAACATTTCACGTTCAATTGTTCCGTTCTTTGGTAGTGAAAGTCCAAGCAAAAGATGTGCTTTTAACTGACGAAAAAATTGCTTTTGCAAAGTGTTGTGAAAAAACTTGATTTCGAAAATACCGTATGATAACACTCCTCAGCAATTACTTTCATCTTTCTCGTTAGTTTTTCGCGTGCAGATAATTGATTCATTCAATACCGATTAATAACTACTTAGTTTTCTCAATTTCCTGTTTGAGATGCTAGCGGGACTGCTTGCGTGATGGACGGCCAAGCTCACTATTACATAAAGATGATATAATCCGTGTTTGCTACTTTTTTCTTATGGAAACACTCTGCTGAATGGAGTCTTAAACTTACATTATTGACATGGTATATTAATGCGGTCCGCGTTGTCTCGTCATGCCTCCGTTCTGGCCCGGCCAGGAGAATAGCTTTGACAATCCTCCTATAGACTGTGATTACTCTATTCAAAGCGACGGTCGAGACATTGACTTACAGTATATTCTTGATATTAGCCATTGCGCTTTCTTAAAGCTTTTATTCGAATGTATCCCATGTGCACGCTAGACAGCTATCCCCCCTTGCATGTTCATCGTGCCCTCGATGGCCTAATTCGATTGAGTGGGCACCTCACACTGTTTGCCCGACTAGTTATTCCGTTCTACTTGGACAGTCGGGGAGTTCAGCATGCCAAGTGTTTCTGGCCTGTTGTCAACTGGATGTTATGTTCGGTGACATGTCTGTAAGTAAATGTCTCGTGATTCTGTCTCTGAACCTGTTACTGCACTAACTTGGAGCTATCAACAACAACCTATAAAAAAAAAATCAGAAAC
>JGI24022J15233_10002929_pt1 | contig 16494 bp, 9 predicted proteins | sample Ectturendosymbi2_FD_15233 | JGI IMG/M metagenome (IMG submission 15233)
GGGGTGGCGTATTCCGCGGCACTGTAGACCAAGCCCAGCGCTGAAGTTCGCAGAACAGTGGCGTGAGCACCCCATGTTGAGCCAGCCAGGAGACGTAAGAGGTAATTACGGGCTCTGACTTTGCCATAGAGGCCTTCCAAGTGTTGCTTGAAGGTGAGTTGGCGATCAAGCGTGACTCAAGATAAGTTGGATTCTGGGTGTAGGGGATGGTGGTGCCGTTGACGTGACAGCAAGCTTACGGCTATATTCCCTATTATTCAGGTGGAACGCAGTGCATGTAGTTTTGGCCGTGCTCAGCCTGAGCCTCCATGCAAATAGGTAAAATCAAAGCTGGAATCAAAGGTGTACTCTGACCTACTTCACCTCCGTGTCTATTCCAATGTCCGTATATACTGACCCATGTTACAGAGGCATTTTTTCGAACGCTTTAGATAACAATTCTTGATATCTGCTGCTTATGCGCAGCTATTATCGTATTGAGCGCTTTTGAATAAGTTTTCCGTGGACCAAAACACAGTTGGCGCGTAAATAATTGCTCCCTTGTTTTCAGGTTTGCCACTGACACAAAGGGTAGATTTTCAGAATGTAAAAGAAACCCTATATCAGTTCAATAAACGAAGGAGTGGTAGCTACAGTATGCTGAAAGGAGTAAGCTTTTTTCGGGTGTTCACCCATAGAGATGGAGAAAAAGGAAGGAAATTCAAACGAACGTAGGACCTGTAAAAATCGTGTGTCGTTATACCTCACGCTGTCTTAGCCAATAGATTTTTTTCAGTTGATACGAGCCTGAAGTTTGTTGTGGCGTGGAATAAGAATATCTGTTTTATCAGTGAGTATCACAACTAATATCAGTTGTTTTTTAAATGTTGTACAGTTATATGGGTTTTGAATGTTGGTTCCAAAAATGCAATTTGCAAAGCCTAAAATGAAAGTGATTAGACATTTCAGGGGCAGACAATGAATAAATATTTACCCGTGNAAGTCGTGTTCAATATAAGCTTAGCTTTCTTTGAAGAAAATCTGTTGGGTCGCCAATGTGAGAGTGCAAACCAAACAAATTTTGATTTTTTGGGATGTTTTTAATGACTGTGGTGTCTCTGGGGCATCAAGCGCTGCAAACAAAGGAAAAGCTAATTCAGATAAATAATTTCATCTGAAACAGATGCTTGTTGCCCACTAAAAATCAAAACATTGACAGAGTTCTGAAAAAAGTCAACGGTCCACAGTTGAAGTAATCACCTGGTCACAAGTCTACCGAATCGGTTCGTACTTCTGCACTATTACCAGTGCAAATAAACCAGCGGAGTTCTAAAGACACTGCGTCTCCTACACAGCCATACCATACCTCTTTTTAGACCTGCTTGCAGCGGTTTTGAGATCTGACCAACTTGCAAGTGTTGCCTTGTCGCAAACATGTTGCGATCAATTCGAAACACATAGTCATTACACCGTTTTTGTGAATGTAGCGCGNATGCCTCTTGGTTTGATGCTTTACACTTCAAACAATCTCAAGGGACTGATACAAAAACACGTCTTTATATTCGTCTTAACGATAAATGGGATCGAACGCGTCACTTAAGCTAGTAGGCTGTGTTGAATCCCGGTCGGGTGAAACCTATGGTTTCAAAAACGGTACTAGCGTCCTGTCCAGCCTCGTGCTCGGCGTTATGGTTAGACGCAAAAAACGCTTCACGCGCGGTGCTGCTGTCATTGGCGACATTGCAGCATTCACTGCTAAAGTGGCGGAGATGGACGCCCGTAGACCACTTATGACTCTCCACAGGGAATGTAAAGCAAGTATAATGAAACTTTCTAACTTTTGATATCACTCGCTGGTGAAGACGGATGTATGAATTTTCCTCACATTTATGTAGAGATCATGACACCTCAACGAAACCAACAGACTGATTTGAGGTAAATTGCAATCTTTACCGGTGAGGAGGATGAATCGTGTCTGATTTTACGTGCGGAGGTTTCGGTCTCTTCAGCCAAAATTATTCCAAGATAATTGAATTGCTGCCAACCTACATTAACGTTTCCCCGTATATTCTGGCATCTTGTTAAGATTTTTTAAACCAGCTGTTCCCGTGGTTTCGATGGCAGATCTGCGAGCTGAATTTATTCTGTGTTTGGTAAATGAANATATTGGCTATGCTTCAATTATTTTGCGATTGGTAAATTTTGGCGTTGTCCGTTGCAGATGCGTCTTTTACTTTNTAGGTTATGCAGAAACTNAAGGAGTGCGCAACTTTACTCTGAACAACCCTCATAACGTGGCGTTCTNTGGCAGAGGTGAAATGAATTCTTATGAAACCAGCAATCCGAACCGTGATCCACTGCTGGTTGTCAGTGAAGGTATGTTGAAGAATCTTGTTCGGCATACTCGGCGGCTCACTTCTACTTATGGCTAACCATGCAGAAATTACTTTTCAGGTTGTCCTCATAAATATTTGAAAGTAATAGTGGCCATGTTTCCTGCATGGCGATTGCTGCCGGTTTGCTTTACCTGTGTATTGTGCGAAAAATTCATCCTTAGTCTGTGATTTTCCACTGAATGCGGTTATTGTTCGCGTTTTAGGCAAATTAAGGACTTCCAAGGATTTTTTTATTCTGATTCTACCTTTCCAAGAACTAGACTTTTGAGTATAAATTGTCTGTGAAACATCATTTTAAGTAGCACTGCACCTCTCAGGGCTAATCGGTTAATTTTTGCAAATAGCAGCACAACAACGTCATTTTCCAGAATGGCAGTCACAAGTATATGTAATTGATGAACATGCAGTGCATTACATTTGAAAAAAAAACTTGTTAAATTTTTCCAGCTCCCTGGGATCCTTTAAAATAGGAGTTATGGTTGACAACTGTAAACTGTCAACATCAGACTTAAGTGTGTTGTGTCTCCAGTCTCCACTACATCCTACTGAACGGATCGCTCAATATTGCCTTTTTCTGCTCATTTTCAGACATCCTTGATTGTTTTCCTGCCCGCTTAGCAACGGGCTTTGTTTCGCCAGTGCTTAGCGTTTCATACATACTGCTCTGTGTTGCTAGGCCAACCTCCTGGTTCAACCATCAACATCGTCAACTGTCAAAATATTGCTGTTGGTGAACATGCTGCAGCACAGTCTTACGCGGCGAAACAGATGAACGACAAATCACCACCTATGTTTATTGAAGGTATAGTTCACATGGATCAGTGGATTCCAGCTGGTTTTCGAACTTAATGACATAAGTATACATTAAGTTCAAGCAACACCTAGATTTGTTAGGGCATTTTATCAAAACGCTTAGAAAGTTTGTCTGGAACCCACTTAACGAGAAACTGATAGATCGAGCAAAGGCCGCAGATATATTTAGTGAAATCTGTTATTTTCGATTAGCCTGTTTCTCGTCAGAGCACTTATAAAATGAATGTTAATGCAATAAAACCATGATTTTGAATTTTTTCCTCTAAACGATGCCTGGCATTTTCGGACCATAGCCTGAAGGCTGAACTGCAGTGTGCGTTTTTCCACATTTCATTGAAGTTCGCCCATCATTGCCTAGCAGTGGACAACTACCATTAAACGGGCCGGGTCCTGCCCGCCATTCAGTTCGTGTGATGAAAAGCGAACGTGAGACGTCGTGTTATGTGCGGTTGCGTGCATGTGTGCTTGCCAGTGGTAGTATCAGGTCTGGAGCTGTAGAGGCAAAATTAAGTCTAAGCTAAACCAATCGTCGAAACCAAGACTGGAAACTTGGATATTCGTGAGAACTGATACTCGAAACAATTTTGTTAAGGCTTCAGAAAAAGAAGAATGGTTCTGCGTTGTATTGCCTACAGGTATAGGGCGCTGTTCGTAAAAAAATTATATCGGACACATTTAGCATTAAAAACTGGTGAATAAGACAGATTTCGCGAAATTGGTGCAGATTTAGCTACACCTGCACAGGTTCAGCTAAATCGGACACATTTAGCTAAATCTGCGCAGATTTTGTTAAATTGGGCAGATGTACTTATGTCTACACAGATTTAGTTAAATTGACGCACATTTAGCTAAATCTGTACAGATACAGTTAAATCGGCGCATATTTAGCTAATTCTGCACAGATTTACTTAAATCGGCGCGTATACACAGATTTAGTTAAATCGACGCATATTTAGCTTATCGGACATATTTAGTTAAATCGGACAGATTTAGCTTAATCGGCATATCAGGCTAAATTTGCACAGATAACCAATCGACTAAGCAGTCATGCATATACAGCGCTGAAGCGTGTCGGCCGTGACGAAAAGCATGGTATCCTGTTCGAAGAAAAACTCGGCGTACTATGTCAATAATCCTGACAAATGCTAGTCTGCTGCGAAGCATAAATACCCTGGCGTCGCATGAAAACCCTGGCGTCGCATGAAAACCCTGGCGTACCCTGTTTGCTAGCTGCAATCTGCAATGTATAACATTTCTGCATCCACACAAGGACCCTTCATGGGTTAGTGTTTAAAAATCATGAACGGTTTCACTTCCAACAAGGCTCACCACTACATTTCTTTTTTCCTCAGACCAAGACCTCAAACAGAAAAGTCGCCAACAAGCAGAAAGAGACTGCAAGACGGTCGTGTCCCCAGCTTGTCATGAGATATCGTTGCGCCCTGTACGACTCCAGATTTTACGAACTCCTAAAACGCTTGACTCCGAATATGACGACTCGGGTCATTATTGCCGCAGAAAAGATTTTACGAAAATGTTTGAACAACCTCATGGTAATATCACCGATCAAGAAATGTTGGATCTTGCCAAACAGAATGCACAAAAAGAAGCCGAAAGCAAACCTTTTCAATCGGAAGAGGAAAAAACAGATTATATTGCAAGGCATGGAAATGTAGTAGCAGTGATTGGCAATCCTGGAATTGGGAAAACCACATCGATGAAGAAGTGGGTCGATCAGCTCGTTCATGGGCAGATGATAGCTGAAGTGACATTTTTGTTTTTCGTCTTCATCAGAAACATCAACTTTCAAAAAGAAGCGTCTCTTCTTCAGTTTTTATTGTCAGGGGTTCTTCCACAATGGAAGCACTCAAAAGACTCGGATGATTGGTGGTTGCATAAAATTTCCACTGATCGCAATGTTGTCATTGCCCTTGATGGTCTCGATGAAGCTGCTGTAGATAATTTGACAGCTCCAGCTCCTGTGGTAAACATTTATGATCGTGCAAAGCCTCTTCATTTTCTGCTAAATCTCATCAATGGGAAGTTGTTGCCGTATGCTCGAATAATTGTGACGTCACGGCCCAACCAGTTGTATCATCTCCACATCAACCACAAGCCTAAGTTTGTGGTTGAAATACTTGGCTTGGACGAAGAAGCCCAAAATGAACTTGGCATTCAAATTTGCTGTGATAAATACAAGCAAGTTCAAGAAACGCTTCAAAAAAATGCAACTGTATTTGCTTATTGTTACGTCCCAGTCAATTTTATTTTAACTATTCATTACCTCATGGAAAATAGCAGTGATACAGATTTTGTGTCCATGACCAAGGTTCTTTCTTCAGCTTGTGGCAAGTATTCACGCGGAGAGCAGCTGAGAGGGGAAAACCCCAAGATTGCTCAACTTTCCAAGTTGGCCTGGAATGGATTTCGTCAGAAGCAAATAGTGTTTGGAGAAGTTGATTTCCAACAAGTTGACTTGGATGAAATCACTGTTCAGTCATTTCTGAGCACATCGTTGGTTGACAATTCTGACGGCATCGCGCAGACAATATTGAATGGAGACAAAAGAATTTACTTCTCTCACCTTATTTGGCAGGAGTTCTTCGTTGCAGTTTATCTGATGCTGCTTGCCTCTGCAAATGAGTTCAAAGAAGTTTTTGAGGGTCTATCCGATGACCGTTGGGAAGTGGTAGCGCAGTGCCTTTACGGACTTTGCAATGCCCGTGTTATGAAGTTACTTAGTCAATCGACAAACATTCGCAACAAAGCAAGTCAGTGGAAGGAAAGAAAAGAATTGCTGACAAATGCTGCTGCATCCTATTTAAAGCAATGCAGTCAGACCGAAGCGAAATTTGAGAAAATACAATTTGTTTGTAGTTGGATACATGAGGCCAACGATCAAGACTTAATCGACAAACTTGCGCCTGTTTTTCCTTGTCACATTTCTCTTTCTGGCACTGTGCTTCCAAGCGATGTCTCCAATCTTTTTTTTATTCTCCAATATATCCCCACACCTTGCACACTGGATGTAGACAATTGCAAATTTGCGGGAAATGCAATGAAACGTTTTTGCTTGGAGGCATCCCGTCTGAATACCCTGGTAAGTTTCTGTTTTTTTTCTTGTTGTTGTTAATCACGGGGTGACGGCAATTAGAGATAGGCCGACACCTGACTTTCCATCTGGCTGGTGGGGTTCAGGTGAATGCTCCATGCACAGGCAGGTCCGCGGTGGATCACACAGCGGTCATGTTTCAATCAAAAAAACTTTTGATTGAGAGATGGNCACTGTACCCCTGAGCTACCGCCGCCCTTCTTCTTTTGAGCCAGTTCTTCAGACCGCTGCTAGGCCGCACTTGGAGTCATTATTGGAGCATCCTGGCGTTTTTTCAGAAAAAATATGAAACGGAAAAACGGCAGTTCCATTGGTTGGAACTTGGATGTAATACTGTTTGACATTTTTGTTGCTGAAACGTGCACATCTATGCAGTTCATGGTGCAATGCTGAAAACCGATACATGAATTCCTGTTGAAAGGAAGAAAACTACATTCGTAACGAGTGCCAAATCGACTTAGGCAATGGCAGCTTTTCTGCAAATAAGTTTTATTTGCCAGTTTTTTTGCATTTAACGTGGTTGGTAGCCATTCAGTGGCCAGAACAAATGCGTTTCAAACAGACCTTGAAACGGAGTGGAGTCGATGAACTTTGTGATAGAAATCATTATTCTGTGCAAGCTGTTTTTGTTCGGTCATAGACCGAAATGATTTTGAAATGACCGAAAAAAAATTAAGTCATTTCGGTCAGAATGTCTGAAAATATAGGCTAAAAAACACTGTTACAGTGAGTTTTAATACAACTGTGAGACAAATGACCGAAATGTTCCAGTGACCAAAATGTCTCAGCTAAAAAAAAACAGTGTGCAAGTAGTGGTTAATTTTCGATGGCCATGATTAACAAGTTTAAACAGTAACGTAATTTTTCGTTATTTTTTTAAAGAAAATTTCTACATTCTACCTCGATGGGAAGTCTTTCAATAATGAAGATTTTGAGAGTGTTTTGGAAGTTCTTCCTCAGATTTCTGATGAGCTGACATTGTTTACGGGCAACATTACTCCTCACATGATGAAAAAACTGTCTCAGAGATTTGTTGAAACGAAACACCATGTAAGTGTCGCCGAATGCAACGAGTGAAAGTTGTTAATGCGTCATACGAAATGTTACATTGATTGCTACATGTTGCATTATTTTTGTTCCGGATGTTGCATTCATAATCTCATGACCAGCCTGTTTCGATGTAGATTCGACTCCTCGAACTCAGTTCAAACAAGCAAATCGGAGATGATGGTCTGAAGTTTTTAGTCAAAAGTTTGGATCAAATCAAAGAATTGAGACTGTGTGATTGCGATCTTGGCGTTGAAAGCGCCCGACTCATCAGTGAACGACTGATAGAGACGAAGCATGAAGTAAGTCGATTGTATGATCGGAGAAAACTTCATCTGTGACTCAATAACTAGTCGATAAGTGCCACGGAAATGATTCTCTTAGATACTTTACCCGCTGTGTCATAGATCTTCTTGCCAACCATCTTACATTGTATCAAAATTTTCCTGACGTAACTGACAGGTACATGTTTTGGAATAGATTCAACTTCTTAACTTCAGTTACAACAAGAAGATTGGAGATGAAGGTTTAAGGTTTTTGACGAAGAGTTTGGATCACATCAATGAGCTGGAGTTGGTAGAATGTTCTCTTGGAGCTGAAAGCGTCCGACTCATCAGTGAAAGGTTGGCAGAGACCAAACATAAAGTAAGTTAATTTTTGGAACGTGGAAGCGGTTCGTCTAAGACGTGTGATCGTGACGTTGAATCTGGGATTCTTTTCGCCGAGACATTTCGGTCATTTGTCCCGTTTCAAAACTCGCCACAACAGTATTCACTAGTCTATCTTTTCGGTCGTTATGAACGAATTAACATAATTTTATTCAGTCATTTAAAAGATGTTCGGTGTATGACCGAAAAACTAAACCCAGCGTTGAACTAATTTTTCTCAAATTATCGTCCCTGTTGCGTATTTTAGAGTTTCTTGTCAGCCATCTTACGTTGTTGTGATAGTTTCATAACGTAATTGACAGCAACATTTTTGAAAACAGATTCAAAGCCTCAATCTCAGTTTCAATGAGAAAATAGGAGACGAAGGCTTAAGATTTTTGATCCAAAGTTTGGATCAAGTCTAAGAACTCGGGCTGAATAGATGCGATCTTGGAGCTGAAAGCGTCGGACTCATCTGTGGGAGATTGTTGGAGACTAAACACGAAGTAGCTGAGTTTAATCTTTGTGAAACAAATTTCAGTATTGCAAGTAATGAAGCATTGTGATACGTCACTACTCACTAAGTGAAACTCATGAGAACCTGGTTGTAGAACTTTTGGTCAGGTTGTCAATGACATCTTGGTGCACCATTGGTGATGCTTTGACAATACGGTTGGTAAATGGCCATGTATGATTTTAAATACAGACCTTGATACAAGCTGCATGAATGTGGTACTGAAATCGTTTATAAAATCATACTTTTTATTTATTTCAACCAGTTGAAAAAACTCGACCTTGGCTCCAACAGCAACATTGGAGATGAAGGAGCTCGTTCATTGATTCCTTGTTTAAAGTTCGTTGGTGATTTGGATTTGTCTGATTGCAAAATCTCTGAAGCTGTGAAGGAAGAAATTAGTGCAGAGTTGAGAAGTCTCGGATTACAAGTAAGTTATGCCATTGAGTATTGCTTAATAGGTCATCAGGCCTGTACAGCTGTTGCCAATGTCATCATTGTGATTGACGTTAGCTACCAGCATCCTAGCGACTTGAACCTCATGTGGACCTCCACTCAGATCAATACTTCTTCTCTCACTGCGTCCGATTTTTGAATGAACAATAAATTAACCATGGCTGTTGTCTTCAAGCGTGTTCTTGCGAAAGCAAACTCACGTTAAGTCAATTCCAACCAGCATTTGATGACGAACATAATTTGGCTGAAGTGTTAACCGGTTACTTATGAGCGTAATTGTGTGTTGCAAGAGAAAACAACCGGTTTGACTATTGTACAGATCAGGCACGGTTTTGATTTCAATCTACGATTGTATGCCGGCTTTAATGTAAGTAATGGGCCAAAGGATATTATGGGAATATTTAGCTTTTGGCAGAGCGGTTGATCGGTTTTGAACTTGTTTATGACTTGTGTCTTATAAGTTGAGCTCGTCCACCTCAGTTTAAAAATTTGTTATCTCTATGTTGTGTGGTTGGAAATAAAAAAATGAAAGCACGCATTGATTTCTTGAACTGTTAACTTCACACGTGCAAGATGAGTGGCGTGCGAGCAGAGCAATGGCTATTATGCTGCTTCGGTAAAAGTTAACAAAGCTTACCACGAAATCTTTGGAAGATTATTTTTTCGTTTGCAGTGAGTACTGTTTTCAACGAAATGACCGTAACCCCTTTTTCGTGTCGAGCATAAAATGAAGATTTTAAATCTTTAATAAAAATTTAAATCCCTGATTTAAATCAATCGATTTAAATCAATCGACCCTGGTCAGTTAATTTCCGCTTATCCGTCCATGTGTAATGGTTCATATGTATTTGATCGTATGCACCTTATGCGTTCTTTGATTTGCACTACGCCTGCGAGTCAGTAAGACCCATCGTCACACAGAGTAGCCTATGGCCACATGCTACTAGAGTTAGCTCCACTTTTGCTGTTTTCCTCTATCTTTCACCGTAAATGTAAAGGAAACCAGCAAAACTAGGTACAACACCGAGCCCAGTGCTTCTGCGGGGAATTACCCACCAGTGGGGAATGATAGGGGCGGCAGGTGGGTAATTAGGCATCAGCTGAAGATTAGGGTGAGTCAGCTGCCCTAACTTTGTCTTTGAATTTTGTTTCAAAATTTGATATTGTAACATGACAAAACAAACACTTGTGAAGCGTGCACGCCACATATAAGTGGCTGAGTTCGTTGCCACAAATGTGGAGGGGTCGAGCGGTGGATCTTGTTTATTGCTGTCTGCGAGAGTGTCAATCCGGAGGTTGCTGGTTCGACCCTCCCTTTCGTTGCTCAGGGCGACAGGCATTATAGCTGCAACATATCTCTGGCAATTTTCAGCAAATTCTCTCAAAGTACATTCAAGCAGCAAATTGAATATTCCAACCTTGTTTGCGAAACTCAAGCAGCTATGAACTTCGTACGCAGACGCTTCTTCTTTTGAGCCAGTTGTTTAAACCACTGCTTGGTCGCACTAGATCTCGCAGACGCAAACGAGTTGTATTGTTACGTCACGCATTGCACATTACGACTCACAGAAGTTTTCCACAAAAATCAGACCACAGTTTATTAAAACTGGAATATTAATTTCGCACGAAAGATCATCTTCAGCTCCACAAAGTAAAAACATAAAATCTGCAAGGCAACGAACAAAAAATGTAAGTTACTAAAAAGTACATTTGCAGCATAAGCACATGCAATAGGCATTCAACAAGGCTAATAATACGGCTACACATACGCTGGCAAGTAAAATGATAATACTGCATGTATATGTCTATTTTGTTTCATTAAAAATGTTTTAGTGCAGAAAAAAGGGATATGAGGCAAGAGAAATGAGGCAGTTTCAGATATTTACATGACTTCTGGAACTCTGCGTGGTCGAAGCCAAAAGCTCGGAACAGTTTGTCAGATCTAACAATCTCCAAAATTAAACCTGATATTGCATTGTTCGCATCAAAAAACAAGCGCAAAGTCGCACTGAATTGCGTGTATAAATTTTCGTGTTTTTTCGTGTTCTTTTGAATTGAAACATTCTATTTGTTCATTATACTCTTTGCTTTCGAGAACGTAAGAACTTCTGCAAAAGAACTGGTGCGAAGATTCAGACCCAACCGGACGTGGGTAATAAGGGAAAAAAGTTAAGAACCACTGACCTAGCGGCTGTAGTTGCATACACAGATACTTTGGAAGCGAAGGCAGCTAATGACACAAAAAAGCAATACGCAATTTCTGAAGATCCTAATGACGCGCGACCAGAACCAGGCTTCTTATGTTTGCTGAGTTGCCTAAATTTAATAAATGGCCTGCCATTCAGTAAAAATCAGCTGCTCCAATTTGGTTTTTAATGACACTAGCAATTTAATATTATGTTTGTTGGCCACACTGAACATGTCCTGGACAAGCAGGACTGTTACTTAAAGAGCGTAATTCAATTTTGTGTAAAAGTGACGTACTCGTACATATCCTACTCAATATAAACTAAATTTTCATTTTGGCAGGAAGACAAAGTTTCTTGGAAAAGTTACCGGTAGTGAAGAAAGCATTATTGAAGATTCTCTAGCGGTAAAAGGTGACGATTTGTTGATGCTTGTATTTTGTTGTAAGGCATTGAGATATGTATGATTTGTAAATTCTCGCAGCGATGAAACTCAAGGGTTGTGCCAATGTAAGCAAGGTCACGTTGACCATGCGAAGCGTCAATAGGTTATGTTCCCATACCACAATCTGTAGGAGAAAAGATAAGTGTGGGGAAGTTAACAACGGTAGAGGAAAGATTGCGCGAAGAGCATATCTAGTTAACTGTAAGTTATTTGATGTTGATTTTCGCCTATGCTGGAAGTTGTCGCAAGTGTAAGATGATTTGATAAAAGACCTACATTCAAAGCGTTGAAAATGCAGTGTTCGAGGGGGTTAGCTTCAGAGTTATTTTTCGCAGGGTTGCCATGGTTCAACAGTCAATGGTGGTTCGGCTAATAATGAAAATCGACATGCGAACAAATCTAGCTTCCACAGCCGAGTTAGGGAGCGTGGCACGGATGTGTAATTAAATAGGTAGGAATCTGCTCGTGCTTATGCTTGTGCTATTGCAGATACTTCTAGAGAAATTTGAGCGGCTGAGAAATCGGAAGAGGGGTATGACCATTGCCTCCGCAGATAGCCCGCTTAAACCTTCTGTAGCCACAATCTTAATATTATTTACACCGCCGCCGTGACAGCGTTTACGCGGTCTCATTTCAAAAAAATTCTGCGTTACACCAACTCTCCGTGGATATTCTGGTATCACTTTGCGTATGGATAGATTGCTCTTGTGTTTGACAGTGTACACTTTTCCGCGCTCATACAACTTTGAACAAGACGTTGGGCGCTGCAGTTTGTAGAAAATTGTATTACATTACTGTTTAGCAAGCTTTTTACAGTGCTATAGTTTAAAGGGCGGGTATAAATGGAACTGCAGGTTACCACCCTCTGCTGTGCCTTCGTATCTTATGTGTTTGTGAAAATCCTGTGTGGAATGGTGGATGGTGATACCTTTTTATTTTATTGACTGTGTATTGTCTCGTCTCTGCATTTTTAAAACAAACATCAGCCTGTAACCGACTTATTCGGTATGATCATTGATCAGTTGGATGATTTTGGTTGTCACAGTTTGACACTACATTTGAGAAACAACCATTACTGTGCGATTTCAAGTTACGACGTCGCTTATGTTCCGTGTTGCTTGTAAATCACAGAGGTCTCGATGTGCGTTTGTCACTGAATTTCACCGCCCTGCAAAATCCTCAAGTAGGGCATCAAAGCTGTGCCTCAGATACCATTAAAACTTTCAATTCTACTGCTCTGTGCAGTCCAGAACCACAAAACTTAGCGCATAGCTCTCTACGCACTTCGCCGTTGTGCACTGAGGGCATAAAATTACCTTTTGCGAACTTTTACCAGTTACTCGATAGTAGTCGATTGCTGTGTTTATTAGAAATGTATCTAAACTCCTTAATCGTGTAAAAATGTGGATGGTGCTGCTGTTGCAAATGGCTTCTGCTTTGGTGCTCTAAATGATGATTTTTTTTATTGTTTCATGCAGAGTTCAACCTCTGCGGAATGGTAACATCCCACTTCAGGCAACGTCGTTATTGCTACGATGGCCCGTCCCATCGTTGACGAAGATGAGCTTGGCGCTTGTCCATTTTTTTCTGTGTAATTGTAGCTGACAATGAATAACCTCACTCAAAGAGGCACGCCACCTGTCGCGATCGGCAGCAAGTGTTTCCCAGGACTGTGGAGAGATATGGAAGCTCGCCATGTCACGCTTGAAGACGTTTTTCAGCGCAGCTTGGGTCTGCCAGTTGTACGAGGCGCGTCACAGAATTCTCCGTAAAGGGTATCCTTGAGCAGGTGACCATCCCCCACACAACGGCCGTGACCCAGCCATGGCAGACGTCGCTGTCTCATAATTGTGATGGCGTCATATGAGCCGGTGACATGCAGGATGGTGGAGCTAGATGCGACGTCCACAAGACGTACTTTCTGGGACTTTGAATCTCATGCATTCATTGACCTTCATTTGGAACTTGGATTATAGCACTAAACCCTGTACGATCAAGATCTGGACGATATTTTGTTTCCGGCATCTTGAGCTTAAGTCTGCTGTCGTTTAATTGTAGCGTTTCGTATTGACCTGCAAACGGTGTCATTTTCAAAAGAAAATAACAAAGGATATCGAATGCTGCTTACACTGTGTTATAAGTGTAACACAAAATTGTAGCACAATGCTACTGAAACACAATATAAGAATTTGCAAGGAAGCCAGAATATACTCAAGGACAGTGACGTGTTATTCAAGGGTTAAGGACATGACCAATTGTGATAGCAAATTCAAGGACAGTACTTCGCGTTCAAGGACTTCTAGCAACCTTATGTGTGACTTAGATCAATGAAATGGACATAGGACACTTTGCTGACTATGACGGCGATTGTGTGCAAAACAGATCTTGTCAGTAGCTGCGTTTGAGTCTGTTATGTCTACTCGTAAGTGTGATATTGACAATGCTTTTTACAAATCTTCATTTTTCCTCAATTATTCAACGCTTCTGTTTGATAGTGACCAACTGCAATAGTTCTTGGTGCATTGTTTCGTTGTTAGCATCTCATCAGTATTGCTTCTGTGCAGTGAAAAAAGTCCTGTGTGCGATGTGTACAAACCAAACACACAAAAAGTAAGAAATAGAACTGGTAAAACGCTAATTGCCACATCCTGCTTTGAAAGTCAGGAAAATTATTTGGCTGTCGATCTTATGATAAATGCGTTGCAAGCATTTGAAACCTTAATCGGAACAGTTTGCATGCCTGTGAGCACCAATGTGTACCCCCATTTAACTTATCTTTTTCGCTGTTGACTGTTTACCTCAAAGTTTGGATGTTAGAATGCCTTCATTTCTCTCATACTACAGGATCCCTGTATTATGATGGGTGAATGACGCTACAGTTGGGGTGCTGTTAAAGTGTTTTGCTCCTTCAGTGTTGGTCGTGTGCAAACACCGATTCTTTAATGTGCTACTGTATGGCTAACCATTTTATGTGCTCTTGTGTTGTATGATTGCGTCTGTGATATGGACCACGAGTCTGTAATAAAAACTATTACAGTAGAACTCGTCTAATTCGTCATCGTTTAATTCATCAATTCGCTTAATTCGTCACTTTTTCGTCGGTCCCGGCAGAATCCCTATCTTTTGTGTTCATTTCTATTCGTCAATTTGCTCAATTCGTCACCTCTTTCAGTCCCTGAGAAGTGTTTTGTTCGTCTAATTCGTCATTTGCAGTTTCGCTTTGGATGTCTAAGCAGCTAGTACGTTTGGGAATTCAAACAAATTAAGGATCTTTATCTGAGAATTGTTGCACCTTGCAATTTGTTTATCGAATTTATACACGAGGTACGAAGCGCGACCCGACTCCCCATTGAGAGATAGCGGAAAAGTTTATTAAAGATTTAAAAGGTGCTTGATTAAATGGAGGAGTCCAGATAGAGCATAGGAATTAATTGTTGTATTCAACCATAACGTCATAAACTTGTATTTTACTGCAAATAAGAGCACTACGTATACGAGTTACTATGATAAAGTCAGTGGCGTGCAGAGGTCTGGTGATGCCCGGGGCGATTGCTTAATTGGATGCCCCCTACCAAAGCCTAATATTGAGCAGTGGCCTGTGGTGGTCATTGTTACTGTATAAACGCTGTTTGTGACGTCACAATACGACGTCATATTCAGGTTTGCAACCAACGTTTTGGCGAAGTTTGTTGACACAACATGTGTATTTAGGGACGCCGGGGCAGCGGTAGGGCTGGGGGAGCAGTAAAACAGTTGAGAGCTATAGGAACTTAAAAAAACAAAACAAATCGTTATCAATTGTGTTTGTTTCTGTTCATCAACAATGTTGACCTCAAAAATAATAACAAATTATAGAAAATCATTCTGAATTTTCTGGGTGCCCGAAAAGCTGCAATAAATTTGTTTCAAGTCGATCTCGATAAACTACGAAATTACCTGTGATGCTGTTATGAAAAGCAGTGGTGTTGGAGGTGGGGGTGCAAGCGCACCCCTGAAAGTTTTGATTTGCTGAAAATCTGGGCAAAATCCCTGAAATCCGGGTGAAAATGGCAGCCAACGTTGCTTGAATTCAAAAAATGGCGCCCAAGGTTTGCAGAAAAACACATGAAGACCTTTTTTGGAGGTCACACAAAAAAAAGGTCTTGATGATCTTTCTGGGAGAAAAATTGCAGGTAAAAGTTGCACAAATAACTTTTCGGGCAAGTTTGGGGACATGTGGGCAAAAAATCGAATCCCCAAAATGTGCATGCTCCTACACCTTTGATGAAAAGGCACCTCCGCCCCCGTTGCCCCCCTTTTTGAAAGGACAGAGAGGGAAATGTCCCGCCATGCCTCCATTCTCCGGCGTCCCTGTGCATATTATTCTACACGCACTCTCTTTACTCGTTGTTGTAAGCTGCAAAGTGTCACTGTAATGAACATAAATTATAACATCAGCAGTATCCTAAGACAGAGCAGTTCATAACTGCAAAAATATGCGTCACGTGTTAAAACAGGGGAGTAGAACACACTCAGTGCTACGTCAGCGCAGTCCGCAACTGCAAAAATACAAGGCTACGCGAATCTCTTGTCGAATAGCAGTGGATCAGAAGGTATGCGGCTGGGATGGCGGACACCCAGGATTGACAGTTTGAAATTTGCAAACTACACATGAATCAAGAATGCGCATAAAGTACGCAAGAAAAATTTTCGTTTTTTATTATGTGGCCACTAGCGTGCGGAGGGGGGAGGCCACTGTGCCATGGCCAACCCCTCAGACCCTAAAAATAAAAAAGTGTAAAACAGTATTGTCTAAAACTTGCTTCCAGAATGTACAAAAGTGCGTATTTTTAGGTGTAATTTTGCAAAATATTCCCGGGTGCATACCCCCGGACCCCCCCTAGAATGGTCGTGCCTTCG
>JGI24022J15233_10002934_pt1 | contig 16479 bp, 10 predicted proteins | sample Ectturendosymbi2_FD_15233 | JGI IMG/M metagenome (IMG submission 15233)
GTCCTGTGAGTGTGGCGCAGAAGAACAAACCGTCAACCATGTTGTCTTCGATTGTCCAATTCATCGACCTCCTCATGGACAGCACGGCCTGGCGGTTCTGGACGATGAGAAATCCGAAAGGCTGCTCAACACCTGCCCCGAGATCTAGTGCGGCCAGCAGTGGATGGTTAGAACAACTGGCTCAAAAGAAGATGAAGAACCATCGTTTTCTATCTCCTTTACTTTCATCAAGTAGATTTTATATAATCTTTGTGTCGCGTAATAATGTATGCATCTTGGGGATTTGTAGCTGCATCAGATCAAATAATGGCAATAATCTCGCGCAGTGTAGCATACAAACACATTAGACAAAGAAAGCAAATACAATTTAACGAACGTTAAACAGAGAAAGAAAATGCTTTTGAGAATTCTAGTCAAGTTAAAATCGTGCTATGTAGGGAAGCGCTGGGTCAACTGGGATTAAAGCTGCAGGTCTCGGGAGCTACGGATCCCTATTACACTTTCTTGGCTAAAACGAATGTTTTGTATGAATTCAGGTTTTCATTTTGTTTAGTTTTAGTTCGATACATCTCGATTTCAGGCAACAAGCCCCCACACGTAAAATTAAAAAAAATTTAGGATTGTCTACTGCGATACCAATTTGTAGGCCTAAATGATATTTAGTATGCTAGAAACCATATCGTTTTTTTTCAACTATCAAAAACTGGCATGAAATCTTTAATTTTGGCTTAAGGGCAGTGTAGTATCAGTCCAACTCTGCTCCCCTCTAAATGCTTACAGGGGCCCCCGAATTTTGATTTATAAAAAAAGTTGTGTTATACTACATCTCGAGACCGAATGACCTTCAAAACAAAATGTCCTAATTGTAGACACAATTTTGGCAGAGCCTGTAGCCAGGCTCTAAGGTTTGGGCAAGATGTATTTTTAGAGGGAAAAGATTTTTGTTTTTATCACATGTTTGAAACCAATTTTTCTGAGCACAGCAAAATTTGGGGGGCACAAAAACATTTGGGGATAACTGCCTCCGAATTCCACTCGTGTCTGCGGGCCCGCGCAGGACCGTCGCCAGAAGGTCTTCTATTGGGGGCGTTTATGTTTGTGCAGGGGGGCTAGACATTCAGAAAATTTATATTTAATTCACAACATGAACAGCATTTGCAGATTGTGCAAATTAATTATAAATATTTTCCTGCAAATACCCGCGATAGGCTCGTAGTTTCCAGCTAAAATTTTTGAACTAGCTTAACAAAAGGAATTGGGTCGTAAATCATTGCTATTAAACTGACAGCGATTATTTAGAGATGTCGTAATGCAAGGCAAACGTAAAAAAACTTGCAGGAGATCAGGATCAATCTTTTCGTTCAGTTATCAAAACATTATTACCGAAGCAGCAAACAAGAGGCCGGTCAAAGCGTGTGCACCGCGATGAACGTTTTCTTTGATTAGCGCAAAGTGATAAACTTTACTATGAGCTAGTGAAATATGCTTATAAAGCGTGCGCATTGCGCTTTTTACTGGCCGAAATACTCATGCATAAACCTTGCTGATGTCTGGACTTTTAATCTTTCGGTGCATGGCACATGTTTAGATTAATAACATTTTGTATCTCAAATCGCCTATAAGTGCTAACAAATATAGACTAAGGCCTTCGTGGACGTAACCGATAACATCCATTTAATACACTAAGTGCACTACTCTGTTTCGGGACAACCCCTAAAATAGACTCTTCTAACTGCACAATTAACTCCATGTGGCTGTCTGAATAGCAGGCTGCGCAAATGTGTAACTTTGGTCGTAAGCACAAAAGGTATCTTGCTGCTATGCAGTACAAAATAAGAGAATACTACCTGGGCTAGACATAGTAGCCCACATTTTTACAGCAATCGCTGCACAAAACACGTTGATGAGGTGGAAGTCTGACTTCTGAACAAGCAGAGTAAAATATTGCCATCGAATGGAGAAGTCGGTTAGAACTTACGTAAAATGTTATTCTCAACGTAGCGAGGAAAGGTTCTTTAGTTTGGAACGATAACGAACACGCATTAGATTAGTGTGAGAGATTGATGAAAGAAACTTACAAATCATGAATCTAATTTATTTTGGTCCTGAAATGAGAGGAAATGTGGAAAACAAAACCGCAGCCTAGTCAACATCAGATTTGTTACGAAAACATCAGACATCAGAAATGTATCTGAAAACATCAGATTTTATGTTAAAACATCAGAAGTGGCAACACTGCTCATGTCCGATCCTTTGCCTGCAGAGGCAGATTGCGAAACTTGCTAGCGGAGTGTTGTACTCTCGGTCTCTATTGCGTAACAGTAACACGGCAATAAATCTTCAAATGTTGACTTCAAGTGACAGTAGTAGGCATTTTGCCGCATGTGACGCAGTGTTGCCAACTGGTATATATACATACCAAATTTGAAAAATTTCGTATATTTTCAAAGTGCTTGGTATATAAATTCTTGACTTGATATGAAAAATCGGTATATATTTGGTATATTTTTGTCGGAGAGTCTTGTTTTGATTATTGACCAATTTTTTTGGTTTATTGCAAAGCGTAATCCGAAGCCGATAGTGATGTTGGAGCTATATAAAAAAGTTCAGTGAGGTTGTTTCACATTGGTGTAAGCATGCACTTTGGGTAAGAGGAAAGCGAGATTGGAAGAGAGCTGAGAAGTTCTGAAAATAGTGAACTTAGCTTTGGTATGAGCTTTTAGTCAGCCAAAATGCATCCAAATGTGGGACGCTGCGTACGGGAGTGGCAGAAGATTTTGCAAAGAGTGACTGATAGATCTTGCGTAGCTTGCAAAGCAGTATATCCTGCTGGTGCTCTGTATCCCTTCTGCTAATTGTTCAAAAAGAAAATCACCAGCTGTTATAGAGAATAACAATGTGCCGGACCACAAAAGAAGTGAAAATGTAGTTGCAGGTTTTGGAGGGATGATTTTTGCAGTTGTCACTGCTAAAGTTAAGAAAGTAGAAATCGAGCATGCAGCATCTCTATGGTGGCACTAAACAACGCAACTCTTAATCATCTACATGAAACAATAAAAAGGCATTGAAAAATACCATTAAATTGTTATTTTTTGTTACATATTTAAATTTGGCATATATTTGGTACATTTTTAGACTAGATTTGGTTTATTCGTTGTAAGAAATGTTGGCAACACTGATGTGACCATGGCTTCCACTGAGTTTTTTTCCAACCAGATCTGTTTTTTTCGACGACCTGTGTGTATAGGATTAATTAGGAAAAATTGCGTTAAATCTTTGTTTTTTAAATGGATAAATTCATCAGCAATTTCAATATGTTCAACAATATAAAGATGACTTTACACTACAGTGTCTACATGCGCACATCAGGTGAGAAAGTACGCATATCGGATGAAGCAGAACGTGTTCAATCGATTTCATATTCTCATATAAGATCTTTGTGAGGGTTATATACAGTGGTGTGTTTAAGAGAAGGCAAGCGAGGAACATGCCTCGGGTCAATCTTTGCAACTGCAACGTGCAAAGTACCTTGCTTTCAAAGGGCCCCAACAGCAACTGTAATGTACAAGTAGGCTACTTTGCTTTCCAACGGGTCTCCCAACAGCAATTGTAATGTGTAAATACCTTGTTTTCAAAGGGGGCCAAAGTAAGTGTAATGCATAAGCACTTTTCTTTCAAAGGGCCCCCTAAATTCACTGATTTCTAGTGCTTCGTATATCAAATTGGGAGATCGAAGTTTTCTCTGGGGTTTTGAGTGGTGCCGGGATTGAATTTTGGGCCCCCCCAATTGGGGGGTATGGAGTGCGGCTCATAAGGCTCTGCTTGAGGGTGTGGGACACCTCGGGATGAGATGATGTGTTCACCGACAAAGCGACGTTTATCTGTGGACATATCGGTAGAGCGGAATTGCGTGATCGAGAGTTGGCTCATTGCATGCCACTGTTAGAAAACCTACGATTTTGTTCAATCTAACCGCAGATAAATGTCAAGGACTATAGCAATTGCTTGAGGTTGTAATTTTCTGCAAGTATTCAGACAGTTTTTTTTTCAATTCTATAGCATCTGCAAAGAGCTTGAAATTTAAGCGATAGATTTCGGGGTTAGGCCTATGCCTAGGGAGAGTAAACGACATAGTCCACTATGAAACTTAAAGTCACCCCACCTCACTACCAGTGATGCCTGCCCATGCACCGTAAAGAACTCGACTCAAACGAGCTTTGACTCACAAACAATGCGTTAGTTCCTTCGACTTTCTGAAAATCCCCAAAAGCTATTGTTTACTTTCTTTCTATTTTTTATTACACTATTATTTGTTTTTCTGAAATATAATTTTTCAATATTAATTTTACCTTTTTCATAATTACATTACCGACATTTTAGCTTTCGCGCAGTAACCCCATTACCATGTCCAAAGCGCCGGAGCAACGTCCGTCTATTCTTTGGACTAGTTATTTCGTCCTGTGTGTCTTCTTGATATTCTAAAATGGCCTAGTAGGCTAAAAAATTTGCCATTCCCTGCATTAAAGAGAAGAGCAGAAAAACTCTCAGCGATGACTCTTAACTTATAGCCTTTGTATGTGCTCGCTGTGGCTGCGGTTGTTTGGAAGATTTCTCTATTTGAGGTCTTTGGTCAAATATTGGCTTGACAGCGTCATTTTTTGCTGGTAGTAGTGACGATGTTGACATCAGCTGGCAACACAAAACGTTTAAAAAACGTACAAAATATTTGCTGGCAACTTTTGAATTTCAAACATTCACTGGAACACGAAATCCACCTTTATCTTTTGTAGATAACGCAAGAGGCAATGCAAAGTGCATTTTGTCACTACTTATACTTTGTAATTTCGGTCTGTCTGAAGTTGTGTGCATCCGAAGAAATCACAAGGCAATTGCGTATTTTAGGGCCATGTCCGCCATACGCGCTAATGGACGCCGTCTTCGTGTTGGACTCATCGTCATCAATCGGATCCGATAACTGGCCTTTGCTGAAGCGGTTTGGGCGTACTTTACTACAGTAAGAAGCGTTCAGCACTTTCCTAATTTTGTTGTTTTTTTCGTTTCTATACGCCTACTTTTTTCATTTCAAATTCTTGCTGCCACTACCATCACATGATTCCATGAATATACGACATGTTGCATCATCATTTTTCAGGAAATTTGCAATTGGACACACAAATCTCCTTGAACTTGGCCATAGACATTCTGAGGTGATTGTCGCGCAATCAAACGATGATCATTCTTCTATTCTATACCCAGTCGGCAATTCACTCAACAAACCCATAGTCACGCGAGACATTTTAAAGACTGACCTTCAATGATGTGGGAGTGAATGTTTGCAATATGTGCCCAGCATTCCTAGATCAACAGATCAACACGTTTGAGTAAACATAGGCAAATATTGTAAATGTTTGTCTTCTCCACCTTTTAAACAAACCTTTGCATAAATTGATTTGAGGCCTTTTCTATCCTTCCGCTCGGGAAATGTTAACAAATTTTCTAATAATATCTCACACCCCTCTTCTGAACGCTAATGAAGTGTTCAGATACAAGTTCTGCATGTTTTGTAATGTTTAACTCATGTACAAATACAATTTTATTTGGTTGGTGCTGCCGCATTTACGCTACGTGAATACCATTCTTGACAAATAACACGCACGCTTAGAAATTGCATTAAAATCACTGACTATTAAGAAGTATTTTTATTCTCGTAAAACAAGAGAGGAATTAGGTTTTGCAGAAGAAAAATGAAAATGCAATTGTGATCAATGAACAATCACAGCATATATAATTACATAGAATCTTATATTTCAAGGAGCATTGCAAACGGAAAGGATTTGAATGATTGATTCCACTGTAATCAACTGTTTGGTTTGTTACCTGAGATTCAAAGGCATTATCCACCACGTGTAGTTCGTGTTCGTAATTTAATATTCATTTTCTAATTTTTTTCAATTTTTGTTTGAGCGCTAAGGTCCTTAGCTTGCGTGTGTATGCTCATATGTCACCTGGGTCTTCCCAAACGCATGCGTTTGTTAAAAGTCTTAAAATAAAATCTTACCTGGCAGATCCTACATCATTGATCCGAATGCAGCTCGTCTTGCAGTATTCAGGTACAATCGCGTAGTAGACACAAGAACGCAAATCCTACTCAATGAATTTTCTACCATCGATGATCTTGTTCTCAAATACGACCAAATCCCCTACGGTGGTTCAGGTACGCAATTGTCTTGAGTAGAAAGCTGGATATTGCTGGGAATTTTGCAGCGTGTCATGAAATAGCGAACAGATATCGTCGAAGATGCTATAACCAGGTTACGGAGTCGGGGGTAAATGCCCGACTCCAACTCTGACCGTTCCACAGTTTCCGTCTCCGACTCTTTAGCATAAAGTGAATGAAGTTTGGCTGTCAAGAATTTTGTAGCAACTAGCACTCCCTGGAATACTAAGGTGGGCCTGGATGACCCGGGTCAAATGAGGTCATTCACGTGAAACTACGTAAGCGGGCGTCGGTGCGCTTTCAACTCTTCAGTAGTTTCATTTTTTTGTTTGACTAGTAAGTAGTGCGCTTGCGGTCATCCACGCTCTTCTAGATTTTGCAAGGGAGCGAGTTCGTCACGAGTTCGGGTCACGCTGACCGACGTTGTGGTTAGTGTGAGGTGGCAATGGGCACACTATACCCACGTTGTGATTAATGGGGGTAGAGCCTATAAAAGCTGAAACTCACTCAGGGCATGCTTCTACGGTCTTGTTAGCCGTATTCAAAATGAGAAGTTGTTCACGCCCATAATTTGTTATGAGTAATTCAATTTTAGGCATATATGACACCTTCGCTATGTTTGGTCTACTTACTTTTCATCAAAAATCGTATGGTATTGCAGTTACTTTGTTGGTGCTCAAACTGCTCAGTGAGACATATTTTCAGTGTAGTTTTTGTGATAAACTGCAGTTGAAAGAAAGTATGTTTTTTATTTTTGAAAACCGGGAACCGATAAACGTTTTCCTATACTTTGTTGAAGGAAGGTAACATTTTTGCTGAGAATTGCTACAAAACATTATCCCCATATCTAGGTAGACCTGACTTGATATGTGAGGCAAGACCAGTACATGGAGTCAATCATTGGTTCTAGTTGAAAACTTGTCTAACAAGATAAATGGCTATTTTTCAGTTTTAGAAACAAATGACTTCAAACTGCTTTCAACAGACTGTAGGATATAAGATCATCTTTGCTGATTGCATGTAGCACACTATTCAGAGATGGCAGTACAGCTGATTTAGAGTACTTTCTAAAATTCATCCCGGGTTTATTTCACAACATTATTCGTTCATCTACATTCCCGTTTTTGCTCTGGGGAGGATAGGAAGACTCGAAGTAACCCACGGTCAACAGCAATTTCAGGTACTTTTCTGCCTCTATGACAGGACCAGGCAAGGTCGGAGATTTAGTTAGTACATGGGGTCTTTGGACGACCTAGAGCCTCTTTCCTGTGGGTGTAGCCAATAAGAAGGCCTCGTGAATCTTTCCTGGGGACTTCTGGTCACATGACTGAGTCAACATAGCTAAGCACACTCCATTCGGAGAAATGGCCCGATAGTCAGGTTTTTACGAATTTCACAGATGTGCATTTTGTCGCGAAGTGTCAAATCCTGAATTCTTAGCAAAAATCCAGCTTGGACTTCAGTCATTACCTCACATTTATGACTACTTGCAAGGATTATAACAAAGACCCATTTAAAACTGACACCTTTGCGTGTTTGAAAACTCACGTTATGTTACCACAGAGCGATAAAACTCACACAGAACTGCGTTTGCTCTACAAATCCGTGTATCAATCGTCTTGTTTCGCCTACCGTCACTCGTGAACATAATCTCAAGGTATTTGAAGTTCTCCACATGCCGCATGATTTGACTTGGGTTTTTGGAGAGACATAATATCTCCGTCTTTTTAGTGCTGACTTTTATTCCGCCTTGGTCGCACGCAACCCAAAACCGATCAAGTACATGTTGAAGGCCCTGTTCAGAAGATGCAAACAGCACCACGTCGTCAGCAAAACGCAAACAGTACTGTAGATCCTGCAGCTTTCAAAAGTGATACCCTTATCGAATCGGCGGCGACTGCCTACCCAATCCAGAATCCATATAGATTACGAAGAAGTGGTGACAGCGTATACCCTTATTGAATTCCAACTTCACGGTGAATGGTTGCGATGTAAGTCCGCCGATACGGACACAAACTTCTGAACAGGTATACAGTGACTTGGCGGACAATAACAGACGGCCATCAACACCGTAGGCTCCTCCCGCAACATTCTCCAAATCTTTTCACGAGAAACCCGGTGCTATGCTTTGTCGGGGTCGACAAAACCTGCGCAGATGTCTTTGGCATACTCCTAAGATTTCTTAAACTTTTGTTTTGTAGTGCTACGGCTGGGAAAACAACTGCACAGGGCATGCTCCAGCTTTGGTTAAATTATATCGCGGCATCTTTTTTCCAGGGGGATAAAGAGATATGCTCCGGTAGCTACTGCATTCTCTCCTGCCTACCTTTTTGTTTTTGGAGATCACCACCTCAATTTGCCAATACTCTGATGCCACTTGGCACACACGCGAAGGCGAAACACCAATGGCATTAATCATTTCTGGTCGGATATCAACCTTCCCAGCGTTACGTACTTGGACATCTACGAAAACTTGCCGCTGTCGTGGAGACATTATCCTCTCCAAATGTACCTCCTGTGTGTCCGATGGTGTGATAGTGATAAATACTCATTTCATCTGCCAAGGAGGTCATCCTCTTTGCTGAGTGACACACTTTATTAATCTTTGATGGATGTAGCAGTAAGCGATCTTCATCTGTGGAGACGTCTGGATGGTTTGCCAGAAAACCTTGCTGCCTTGCCAGTAATTGTAATCTAGTTTATACCCGAAATTCTGCCAAAATTGCATTTTGGCCTACGGTGCTGCGCAGTTTCATGCCTCCGAGTACCGCTAACACGAAGACGTTTTGGCTTTGTTCCAAAGCCATGCAATTTAGGCTACGTTCTTTCCTTGAATTGCATCTTAGCGTCTTGGTTTCACGAATGAGTCACTTTTTTTAGTTTTCGCCGCACGGTGTCGTTTCCGTCGACATACGCTAGCAGCGGGTGAAGGTGCTGCTGCTTTGAACAGCTGCCACCTCCTACTCCGCCGTGCTTTCCGGGAGCTCTAGATTAAACGACGGTACGCTCTCTGCAAAGGTGTTTCTTGCATCTTTGCCCAGGTGGTCTCCCACTTTATTCAGTAGGACCTCCTGCTCCTGCGCGTTCGTGCAGGCCCAGATGGTTTTTCAAGAGATAATTTTCAGTGCACCAAGTGATGATCCATCTGCTGTTTTGCATTCTATTTGACACCACCGTCCAACACAGAAAGGAATAAGTCAGATGTAGCTATGCAGAAATCAGTGAGTAACCGCAGACCCAAAGAGTACCTACTACCTGCACACGATATACTTGTACACATCTCTGTGTTCGAAGATTTTGTTCGCTATGCACAATGCGTTGATACAGTCCAGCTGCAGCAGGAGACCTCATTTATTAATTACGTCAGCATCGTGCATCACCATGTCGGCCAACCACACCATACCCCGCAACATTTCCGACGTGTACATTAAAGTCTCCAAAATGTCGTGGATTTGTTAGTTTTCACCCTTCGTAAAACATCAGTAATTTCTTCCGCGAATTCCGGTACAATGCACTTGCATTTGGGTCGTATTTTTGTATCAAACAAAGGGAGCGGTCTAGCAACTTCAGCATCAGCATCAACAGCACCCATTCATCAGCACAACTTAACCGCTGAGGACATGCAAGTATCCTCATTCCAGACTGTGCAACCTTTGTTGGCTCAATGCAGGAGTAGAAGACTTTCCATCTGTCCTTCAGATGTACAGTTTTAGAACAACGACGCTCTGTCGATGAGATGCCAACAACGTCTGTGGAATATCCTTTGGTTTCCACGACCAGTTCGTTCTCTTTTTGGGTAAGTGATGCTCCAATTTCCAATCGCTAGCTTATGACAAGATTGATTACGCGTGGCTTTCAAGTCTCCCAGAGTATAAGCACTCCACGCCGACCTCACTCGCTTGCCCAGATGCGTAACGTGAGCAACCATGGAGCCTCCAGTTGTGGAAAGCTGGTGGGGGAGACTGTCCGATTCCTTGGAGAGGGCCCCTCTGCCTAAAGTCCGAGAACGGTCCTTGGTCACACACCACGACCTATGTGGGATGGGGTTGATAAATTTTGAGCATTTCATGGTAGAAACTACTCAAATTGTACCATTAGGCAGACCGGTCGCGCCATTCACACGGCAACTTGCAATACCAAAGGGAGCAAGGGAAGGAATTTCTGTGGAATCGTTTGTGTAGAAGAGACTTTGTACTGAGTCTACTGCAAGCGCATTCAGGAGGCATCGCTACGCCTGAAAAGGAGAGGCTATTTATTGCACTCTCACTTTTATTTATGGGGCAGTCTGGACGATTATTTTGGTGCGTATTCAGTCATAAACACCTCATGAATTATGAATAATGCTTTCAAAACGGTTGCATATTGAGAGGGTTTTGGCAAAAGGCTTTAAACCAATCCAGCTCTTCGAATTCTAGCTTTACTTTCTTCTGACAATCTACGGATTAACAATCACGTGGAATGATCAAAACTTTACATGTATTGCTCTTCTCGCACCACTTCTGCACTTCGAAAACAAAATAAAAATAACTTTTGCTCAACAGTCAACTTTGCACACGATGCCGCCTTTCGTACTGTGCCTATTTGTGGCTGGCAACTCTTAACATTAGACTTTTTTATCTTTACGCCTCTCTGCACATTCTTTTTTATGTACATTTGAAAAAACTTGTCTGTTGTTCGCTTGTCATTCGCCCTGATGAATGTCCGCTGTCAAGCGAGTTGAAATTTCGGCGTCGTTTAAAAATGAAAGTGTAGTAAAAACTATTTTGTTAATCACAGAAAAGTTCCATGAAAAAAGGTTAAAAACGTTTGATCAGGCAAATGTGGTGTGGGCTTGGGTGTACGTTTTGAAGAGGAAAAGTAATTCTACAGACAACAAAACATATTTCATGTCTGAAAAACAATTCTATATGCTTCCTCCATAAACCCACTGTTACCTAACATTATACCCTTTAAACATATTTCACCCGAGCTATTTGTTATAGAGCATGTTTTGAGCAGAAACGAGGTTACTGCAATAAATTTGTTTCAAACTAAAACCTGTTTGCAAATCACCGCGATCGACAAATATTTGTAGAGTGAAATTCTTGAATATCTTTTTGTTACGAAGGTAGTTGTTGAAGCGACATCTTTATAAAATCTTGTCCAAGTAGCCTACTCGCCAAACTCATGAGGTTCATCCGATTCTATTCTCCTGGTTTCACTTATCTTTTGAAGTTGTGTTGACGTTTCAGGTACGAGGACTGGAAATGCGTTAAATCACGTTCTCCAAACTGTCTTCCAAGCTGCCAACGGCGACCGTCCAAATGTACCAAATGTGGTTGTGGTGATTACAGATGGCAGGTCTCAGGATAACGTAGCACAGGTGTCAGCTCTTCTAAGACAAGGAGGAGCAACGGTAAGTGAAAACATGCAGAAAATGTAAAATTACTTAGGTAGATATGAAAGATGAATAAATCTGGTTTCTTGCTTTTGCGTGCGACCTTCCCTGCGTCTTGCAACAAATTAGTAAATATCCCGTATGCGTTTATGAATGCGGAAGTGCTCGTCATACTCCCATATTTGTGTTTCATTATTAATATTTCCACGCACTTCTGTTCTTTTTGCACAATGATTGATATATCAAAGCATCAACTGTGATTATTCTGTCAAAATATTTTCAACAAACCTTAATTTTCCACTTTTCGTCCGACACCCTAATATCTTCAACCGATTAAGAAATTTGTCATGCATACGACATTTTATCAGGCAAAAATCAGATCAGATCAGGTGATAACCGTAAGGTATAAGTGGCCTGTCGCTGATAACATGAAAGTTTTGCTGAACTACAAGAAATTTTCATAATGTTTTCATTGCAATGAACAGATATTTGTCCTTGGAATCGTACCTCCCAGAGGTAGTCTAGATCGACAGCAACTGAACACCATTGCTGGAGTTGAGGAGAATGTGGTCATTGCCACGAGCGGTTTCAGTGAACTTGACAACTTCGCTACCCAGATTACTGGCCAGATTTGCCGAGACCCCTGTTTTGGAAGAAGAAGCACTTAATGGAAAAGCGTGTCGTTTATGACCTCTGTTTCGTTTTGAGTATGAAAGTAATACATCTCGCTTGTTTGGTTATTTCAAGCTAGTATTGCAAAATATGCTATAGCTAATCATAATAATCGTGTGAACTACAAAGTAATAAAGGGATACCAGCTGAATTGCGCATCAATCTAGTGTTGTTTTATTTTCTTGTTGAGTTCTTGGACTCGAACTTCGCTGTTTGCTTATTTGAATTTCTCGTTTGGATTCGAATCAACATTTGAATGAAGTGTTTCTACTTTGCTGGTCTTTACGAGATAAAATTAGCAAGTAACTGCATTTTGTCGTACTAAAGCTCACGTACTACTCAGTAGTGATACGAGCATCAATATCAAAAGTTAAAAGTTAGAAATGTGTGACAAAGCGCCGTAACTTTAGTATTCTTTTGTGTTGATCCGTTTTCAAAATTTTAGATGTTCAAATAGTTCAAATTTTATTTTGTAAGCAGTCATTGATGGAAGTGCGACATTGCTTCGTTTCCCTACATTACCACAATTGTTAAAGTGGCCGGTTGACTCTTTCGGTAAAGAGCTTGCCCCACAATTGGCAGGAGTTCGATCCCCTCGCCGGTTGATTTTGCGACTGCACAAAGATTGCGACTGCACAAAGATTGCGACTGCACTTTGTGCGATTACGTGCTGTATCACGCTGTTGTATGGCGTTCGCATGCCAGCGCCTCACTATGCCTCGGCAGCTGTGACTCATGTGTCGTGGTTGCGCGCGCCTTTCCGCAATAAACAAAGCATGCATACTCGGAGGGAAACCTCCATGCGCAAGAAGAAGAACCACAATTGTTGCAAATGCTCTTATTAATCACATCATGACAAGACAACAACACACATGGATTTATATACAAATATTCAAAATATTACTAATAACCAGGGCAACCAATTTTTGCCCTAAAAGCCTAAAATTTTAACTTTATTTGATCTATAAATTGTCTGGATTTGCGCGTGCAAAATAATTCAGCCTTAGGTGTTGAGTTTAGCCCAGAAGCATATTCAAGCAGTCTATACTTCGAAATTTTAAAAATGAGTCGTTTACTTTGGGGATGATATATTGATAACTACATTATTAACTACAGTTGAGTCAAACAAGAGAACATCGTAAAGTTGAAACAGAATGGATTGAGCGTTTACCAAACTGAGTATCGTAAGACCACGCTTATTGCTTTACCACGCCTATCCTACATAATATTCAATCGCCAAGTAATGACAAAACAACATTGTTTGTGTTGCAAGAAAAGTTAGGCACTACGATAAATTTTGACCGAATAACTTGGGATTCCCTCATTGTATGAGCGAGAAATTTGGTGGGCGGACGTTTCATAAGCTTCAGAAAAGGCAAACAAATTTAACTTTATTGGCTTTCGGTTGCCTTACTAATGACAGTTAAACCAGAGTCGAAAGAACCCGCAATTTTAGCTTCATTGTAAACTTTCAGACTCCCCACTTGTTCAAGACATAACGTTTATCATGGTTTTTATTTCTATTGCAACCTACATCCCTTAATATGACTGTTTGCACATTTCGCCCATATACGATAGTTTTACCTATTTTTGTTTCTGTTAACCACCTTCCTGCTAAAAAGGTCAAATAAAATCTCTAAATACATGCATCGAATTGTTCAATTTGTGTTCATGTTTCTTGACACATCTCTTAATTCACTGCTGAAGCAGGGCCTACTTGTATGAAAAGAAAGTACAACCAGAAAAATCGCATTTTATGTTTGTCCGATTTGTATCAACAAAGATCTTAGTCATGCAAAGCGATCTTTGGTAAAGATGCCAATGAAAATCTTATTGATAGCCAGACACGCGCGATGTTACCATTTTACCACCGCATTGCGGCTGGAGTCACTGGCAAACCGTCTCCACAAGCATGAAAATACGAATGGTGCAAAAAGATATAAATTGTGACGCAGATGACTTGACCAACAACGCCTCATCACCCGTCAACAACACTGACAATGACATTGCTTGTGCATTGACAGCAACATGCGCTGGTATGATCGTTCCATGTTCTGCTACGTCACAAGTCTTGTGCCTATAGCGATAGGTGGCATAATCTCAGTCTGTCAATCGCTACCCTCATGTCACTGAGCAGCAATGACTTGTCTTATAGCTTAACCGATGCGTTAAGGAAGGGGTGGACAAGTAGAGGCCCGCCACACTGTTTTCAATGACCCGTGGAAGCATTCAGCAAAAATCCTAATCTGACATTTGTTAAAGTATGTGAAGTTATATTTGTTTTAGTGAACTGCTTACTCTGGATGAAGTGAAATCGCAGAATACCATATTAAAACCTTTTCGGCGAACCATTGTTTTTGTTTTTTACGATCAAATTAGAAGATACAGTCCTCCGCTAAACGCGGCGTTCTCAAAATGGCCTCAGAGCCAAATTAATTGCCCACCCCTGCGCTGAAGTCATTACCTAACACTGACCAATCGTGTCTGAAACATCGAGATGCTTGCACTTTTCCAGAAACGCCTGTTTGAAGAAATAAAGACTCGGGCGTTGATGATCAGTAATCCGAAACCTTCTTTCACAACATAATATGCCAATGTCGTGGAGACTAATGATAAAAAGCAAGAATTTTACGATTGCAAAAGATCAAATTCACTGTCAAAGAGGAAACCCGCGAGTACACGAGAATGCTAGATTATGTTTCGACGGTTTCTGTCATCGCGTAGATGCGGCACTGAGGCGGACACAAGTGAAGTCTGGCCTGGGTTTGCAGGGGTTCACCCCTGGTTTTCCACAGCCAAGTGAAGCCTCTGGGAGCAGGTCGCTCTCTCAGCAGCGCTCAAGTTGGTCCTTGGTTGGTGTATAATGCCAGTAGAGTAGGTTATTGTCCCCTGCTTTTGATGTTTTTTAAATATTACACAGCATAAGTAATCGTGGCACAACGCAAAATATCACGAAATTCATATGATTAACATGTTAAAAATGTTGAAACTGATTACGACAAAAGTCTTAAAAATATGTTTGACCTATTGTTTCGGACTGCTTTTACGATGAAACGAAATCTTTATGATGGATACAGTTTCTTTCCAAGTAAAACGGCAAACAATTGCTGACTAGACTACTGATTCTCATGTGATGCATGCGATGTTTTACAAAATATTTTAGAAATCTTTAAATTTCCAACGTGTGCAGTTTTTCGATTGTTTATTTAATTTTTCTGTTTATCGCCCCCTTTGTTCAATTGGGTAGTAATTACACATAGGTTGGTCTTGATTAATACTGGGGCCGTCCATAAATGACATCACACTATTTTGGGCAAAAATCGAGCCCCTTCCCCCCTTGTCACGTTTCGTCACAAGGATTTAACCCCCCCTTGAAATATAACGTCACAATTTGCAACCCCTCTTTACAGTTGCAATTACAAATTTCCATCTATTTTGTGCCTGCTTAGACAAAAATTCCATCTGTTTTATAGATTTGATTTGTGTACGGTTGACAAGACCAACATTCTATTCGTAAAACGTCAAAAATACTGCACACATTGCCAAGAAAAAATTAAGCAGCAAAGTGTTTTCTACTTTGTTGAAGACAGAAACGAATGAATTTCGTTGTGCGAATGCTGGCAATGACTGATTGCGGTTATAGTCCTGTGCATGGATTTACCGTAGTGGTTGCTTTGCAATACTGAAGCAAAAACAAAACATAGGAGCTTTTTGGAGCATAGTCTATCTGCGAGAACGATTTCACAACACAGAAAACAAGTATGGCGTGCAAATGCAGCACAGGTGGAAAATAACTCTTTTTGAGAATTATTTGATGGTTTCTGCACAGGCTAAGATAAAATGAATTTTTCTAAAAACTCTTTCCTTCGAGATCAATGCGTGACTTACGGGAGGCTTCACTTTTTTATTGTGATCTGTGCGTAGTAAACACCGAACCGTAGACCACAGAAATGAAACAATCACAGTGGACTTTTGAGGTCCACAAATGCTTATGTTTTTCACAGAGGTTACGGCGTTTCATCAAACTGTTGCAACTACCGATTGGTTATAGGTCAGCGACACTCAACGAAAACACTCACTGGTCTGCAAAATAAAACAAAACATCCTATTACAGAAAACAAACGAATCACTGAAATTGTTGGGTCATATGAAATAATTTTGTTATGGTCTGTTATGAACATGGTCTGTTATGAAAGTGGTCTGTTTTGAATGG
>JGI24022J15233_10002936_pt1 | contig 16477 bp, 8 predicted proteins | sample Ectturendosymbi2_FD_15233 | JGI IMG/M metagenome (IMG submission 15233)
TCCGGCTGCTATCGATCCAACCAAAATTCACCCATGTTTTTACTTGAATTGACCACGCAACTCTTGCCGCCGAAATTGGAAAGTGACTCCGGGTCCGGTTTTTCACAAAATGTTGACTTCGGATCTGACAGGAAAACGCAGAATCCTGCCGGTGTCGACTCCGGCACTCCGGATCCACGGCCACCTCTGACCCTTAGTGCATTTAGCCGAGCGTCGCGGAATGATATCGGGCTCAGTAGGCGACAAATCATTTTCAATCACAGGTGAGTCGTTCTGCTGATCGTTTGTATCACGCATGTCAAGATTCAAGCGGAAAGCAGAGTCACTTTCAACATTTTCCTCATTTACATTCAACGGCTCTGGTGGTGGATGTTGCCGTAAAGCGACATCGCCGGGACAAGGCGCCAAATCACGTAAATTAGTGTTCTTCAACCTTTTTGCTGTAACGGAACTTTCCGCAAATGTGTGCGTAGCTAATGGATCCCTATGCAACGATCCAAGAAGTGTGTATGTTGCTGCAACCGCATAGAACTGTGGTTGCAAATTTCGTCCCAGTCAAATTCGGTCTGTTTCCGCGGAACCCTGGTTGAAAAACTGACGTAAATCAACACTGACTTCACGACCGCCTGGACAGCGCACACATGTAGGATTCAGATTAACATATTCAACCTCCTCCAACAAAGGCTCGTTTTCATACGCCCGAGCAAATCGTTTTAAGATAAGCTTTGCGACCGTCAGTCAGCCACAGTGCTTCCACAGGCTTCTCTGCAAAAATCGCTAGATTCACAAAAAAATTCACTAGATTTGAAAAAAATTCACTAAATTTATAATTTTTGCGTCGAAGTTCGCAGTTTTGCTTGAATTGATTTAGTTATTTACTTTATTGCCCAAAAACCTTTACATCATTTGCAAGTTTCTTAAAAGTAGATGATGCTGAAACCTGGAAAATACAACAATTTTCAGGCTGTTTCCAAAAGCTGAAAACGACACCACTCACGGAGTGTTTTAGACCAAATCAATCTAACATTTACTTCCTGCAAAGAAATGAAATTGCTGTCATGCACAACGTTACCGCCTTGAACAGCACGGACGTGAAAACAATGAGAAACACTTCGTTGTTTTGTTTGATGCAAGTATTTAAACAACGATTCGCGCAATCAATTGTTTACGGGTTAAAAAGGGCTGAAAAGTAGAAAAAACGACCAATATTCTTCAAAAACATACTTTGCAAGAAATCACTAGATCTAGTGAAAAATCACTGGGCGTGGCACCAGTGGTCAGCCACGACGGCAAGGTTTCTCCCGAACCAGATATGCGCTGAAAGTTACAAAAACGTTCATGGGGAGTAGTGTTTGTAGCATTGCATAATAACGAACGCACAGAATGCAGCATATCCTCGAAAACAACTTCCCAGTGCGGTAGAGGTAGCCCGTGTTTTTTCAAGGTTAACTGAACTGCTTTCCACACATTGCCAACAGTTTTCTCGGCCTAGCAATTACCAGGCGGGTGATAAATACGACAGGAACTTTATGCACTGCCCCCTCTAAAGCAGGTATTTCTTGAAGTAGCTAGACACAAAAACTGGCCCATTGTCGGAAAGTTTGAAACCTGCTGTTCGACACAAAGCAAATAGTCTATCGAGACAGCGTATGGCTGTTGGCGCTGTCATATCCTTACATGGGAAAGCAAAAGGGAATCGGGGGTATTCATCACTTCCAATGAACAGGTAAGTGTTACTGCTTCTCGACCGAAGTGGTCCATTGAAATCTGAGCTAAGACGTTCCATGGGCCTCATGGCTGTGATCAAGGTTGTTGAACTACTGGCGTAATAACACGATTTCACTTCCGCGCATGTTGTACAAGTTCGGCGCAACTCTCCGCACGTCGATGGTCGAAAAGGGCTAGTTTTTCGTTTGTACGAAGTGCAGCAATCTTGTTATTCGAGGGTGACACAAATCTGTGTGATTTTTCCAAGGAACACGCCGCACTTGGGCTATAAATCTGGAGTGACGTTTTGCTACCCGGGACAGTATTTCATCTCGTTAGAAAAGGAGCTAATTCTGCTCGCCATTGTTGGATTTTATCAGTTTTAATTTTAGAGCGACGCCTTCTTGCACGCAGGATAATGCAACTCGCTGCCTTGAAGCGACAGGACGCCCTCTTTGCTTTAGGGTAGCCGGAAGAGCGGCATCGGAAGCATCGCATTCATCAACAAACGGCACCGATTCTTCAAGTGAAGTGAGAGCAACATGTTCAAGCTCAATTTTAAGCAATTCGAACGCAGTCAACGAATCACTGCTAGCAGAAACTTTTCTGCCGTAGCAACAGGCCGGATCTTGTCGCCAAACCGTTCAATCCATTTCACATAGTAGGCAAGCATTCTGAGAACACGGCGCAGAGACTTAAAACAAGTAGGAGGTGGGAACTCTGGTTAAGGCACGCAATCGTTCTGGGACAGGCTTGACAATTCCGTTTGCAACAATGTATCCAAGAATGTGGATGTTCGATTTGGTAGCCATGGTTTGTTCTCATTCAGCGTAAACTTTCTGTGACGGATTGCTTCCAGGAATGCTTTTAGATTGTAACCGTGCTCTTCCTTGTCTCGCCCGGCAACAGTCACATTATCTAAATATGCAAAGGTATCTTCTATAAATTGAGCTGTTGTTCTTTGAAATGCCACAACACCATTCTTAACACCAAACGGGATACGTGTGAATTCATATAGTCTGCCATTAGCATCAGAATCTACTATTTTGATTTGATGGTAAGCAGTTCTCAAGGGGAAAGTTGAAAACACTATATTTTGCTAAGTCGTTGTAACCATGTTGCCAATGCAAGGAAGCTGGTATGCATCTACAGTAGATCTGTATAAATGATAAGCCTGTGCATATAATCTATGCACAAACATCTTTTATTGCGATTCTCTTCATCTTTAACAAGTACCTCAGCACGCCACAGAGATGCACTGGGTCGGATCATGCCATCATTTAGCAACTTGTCAAAAGCTTCCCGTATTAATATGAACACTTGACCTTCATGGCTAAATCGCCGAGACTTGGTAGCTCGGCACGTGTTCACTCATTCGAAACCATCAAATTGGATGAAGCTCTGCAGAATTCAAAAATTAATCGTTGATGCTGGCTTAAGAAATTAAGACCTAGAATAATTCCAGAGTAGAGAGTTTCGAGAGCATTAGTCTGGTCGATGCATATTCCATTGCTTTTATCGTACATCCAAACAGAAGCCGATTGATTTGAATCTCACTGAGGATGATGTCATTTGGACTGAGTGTGACAATGGGTAAGCATTTCGTTTAAATCTTACAGAAGAGATAATGCAGCTTTCCGAGCTCCCAGAATTGCCATCACAGGCAAAGTTTTACCTTTCAGGAAAACGGGCGATGATGCTTTTAGTAGTCTTCTGGGACAAGTGGCAGACATTGTGCACAAGAACAGAGGACTTGTTGAGTAAATTGCGGGTGACTGACCCACCGGTTTAGGAGCTGCAATTTGTCATTTTCCAAAGGAAGCCTGTTCTGTTTTATATTTTAACATCCACCAATGTAGAAAATGCATGCCCACAGATATGCTGTTACAAACAATGAGAGAACCCCCAGGGTAAATTTAGTGATATGGAGATACCCTTCCATTTGATAGCATCAAGGCATGAAGATTTGTTGTGCTGAATATCTGCTTTTGAATCTCAGTTTCCTGAAGTTCAGTGATGTCATCTATGTGTTGATTGTTTATATCTGCAGTTGTAGTGCCAGAAACAATCCATGCTGGATACTGCCGTCGATCAGGGAAGTAGAGCGATGTACTGAAGTCATGCAAAATATTTTGATAACCTATGAACGTAAGGGAAAGCAGATTGCACATACCTTATGGGGCTTGTTCTTCTTTATACCCTGATGTTGCAATCATTGGTGATCCTTTACTTCTCTATTGCAATGTTACCAAGTTTGCATAGGACTTGCTTAATAATAGATAGTGAAAACAGGAGTGTTTCTAAAGATCTGCTTGGATTATCTAACACTGCTTATGTTACAGTTATCTGTAATGCCTTAAACTGCTGAGGTAAGCACAAGAGAGAACTGAGAAGCACAGGTTCAGACATGGTTTACTGCAGCATGTGTGAAACAATGTGGCAGCCATAAGATGGTGGAGCCCAGACTAACAAGGTAAATCAACCAGCAGCAATAGAGATCTTATGCCATACTTATTGACACTTGTTTCTACTATTCCTATTGTACTATTCTAGGACATAAGAATTTATCTCGGTGACTTAACTCTTGGGTACCATTTGCCCTTGGCCAACTTTGAACATGTGCCACCATCTTATGGCTGCCACATTGTTTCACACATGCTGCAGTAAACCATGCAGTTATATTTCGAATGGCTTAAAAAGTTTTTTCTTTAATCTCCACTGGAAACTGTAGGAGTCAAAATATTAAATGGTACATCAAAATATTAAAAGTGTATGCCTGCTTGTTTCATTTCATTAGCACAAGTTTTCTTTTGAGTGTCTGTATTTTGTTGCAGTTTTCAGTATTGATGTGAATTCTGAAATCTAAAATGGCCATAATAATAATAATAATAATCTGGTTGCTATATTTGGTATTGCCTAAACCATCGGCGTCAGAAGGATTTTTTTCAGGCAGGGGCCTCTAGGGACTTTTTAAAATATTTCTAAGGGGGAAAAAGTAGTGAAATTTGTTTTTTTCCCACTAAAAACTATGAAAACAACCTTTTTTGCTAATGTTTTCAAAATCCAGGGGGCTTGGCCCTCCTTCCTACGCCCATGGCCTAAACACGAGCTCTTCAAGTTCAGTTTTGTCACTGATAGCATGATAGAAACAAATATTGGTTGCTATTATTCCAGAGGTGCTTATGCATTAATGTTTCTTTTACATGTCAGTTATGAGTGTTCTTAAATCTTGAACATCATCCAGTAAATAGCTTATGCACAAATCACAGCCAACCACTGGCAGCTATAATGTTGCTTTACGCAAGTACTTAGGTTGAAACAACTGAACTGATTAAGACTGGTGGTAATGAGTGTCTTCACTTTGGGGGTTGTTTTTCAAACCAAAATCTTTCTGCAGTTAGCACAATGGTAGAAAACTCTCAGTCCAGGACACTATCACACTGTCGAAGTATTGGAAAGAACAAAACAAAAGTGAAAATATGGCAACTGAGACACAGCACACAAGAAATCTTGTTTTTTTTTTTTAAATCATTGTATTCGTGCACAATTGATGGACACTGCATTTCAAAGGTTGTCACGGAGAAAGTGTGAAAAAAGTATTTTAAAGATTTTTTTTTTTTCACAGATCCAATAGTTGTATAACCTTACTGTTCCAGGTTAAGAGTTGACAGAGACAAAAATGCATGATCCCAATTAGTGCCTTGGTGACACTACCTTTGATGCTATTCCACAGGAAGAACCGTAAAGAAAATACAATGCATGTGTCAAAGGTTTNATAGATGGTTAGTTGATTGCTGCAAATACTACAACTTTGCTGCTTTCGCTTAACTCAATCTAACAGTCTGTTCATGCAAGTAAATTCAAATGACGACACTTACATTTTTACCTTGTTTATGTTGCAAACACTTACAAAGCACAATCAGATAGTGCAAACTGGCTCAGAAAAAACAACTTGGCAAAAGCAACTTGCCCACAATACCAAAATATAACAAGTTATTGATTAAAGGTCAAACTATTGAGTGCTTGCCACCATAATTCCAACCGTGCTTCATCAAATACCCAACATTCTACCCCCAAAGATCATGGATAGTGCATTGTCAGCATGCAGTAGGAAATATTTGATTAGTCCTCAAACATTTACATATATATATATGAGTTAAAGTGATGAATACATTTATCTAAAATCGTGCCAGTTGATTTTGCTGAAGATTTATCATTATAATTTAAGTGAGATGTCAGTTGTAAGCAGTACATACAGTGCAAGTAAACAAGCATTGATGCAACAGCATTAAACTCCATGTGAAAAAATACTGTGATCGTCTTCTGTGTGTTGACTTGTTGCAAGTTCTTAAAGAAACTTCTGTTGCAATGAATCTTGACCACATATAAGTGTTCACATTGTAACCATCTTCACTGTTCTTGCCTTCAACAACACATTCTTTCCGTTTGTTGTATGTGGCTGTGGCAGTGATAAACACCATGCTGTCCACAAACAAATGTAACTGCCTATGCCACTCAGTAAAATGTATATCTTTTGTTCTGCTGGGAAAGGTGTTGACATACCAATCACGATGTATGTAAGACATCCACAAAGAACAACCGATGCAATGTAGTGGGGGTCTAAGTGATGCTTCAAAGCTGAAAAGACAGATTAAATATTGAAATTTAACTATTGTATTTTAATAAGTGCTTAAACACTTATTGTCATTGAAAGATGGAAAGCAAGTATTGACAGTGTTGATAACATTTTATTCATATTAACATTTGGCAATATTTTGGTACTAGGTTGAAAATTTTCATTGTGCAATTTATTTCACATTTTTATTAAACAAACACAGCATCTGTAACATCACAGCCATGCTCCTAATAATGTATGATACTGTAGTTGTATGTAAACACACCTGTTTGGCAACAGTTGATCATTAGAGCGTTGCAGACGATAAGCAAAAGTCCAGTTGGGCCATACATGCACACAAACTCCACTATTAAAATGTTCTTTTGGTAAGTGTTGACTCCGATTTCAGTTACCTGTTACAGAAAAATGAAAGTAGCCATGGATATACTTTGCATGGATTGGTGGAGTTGCACTAAAAGTTTTTATATTTACAGTATTGCTCATGTGGCAATCCTAAAGTTGTTGTACGCTACAACTGGAAGTCAAAGCAGTTAAGAGTTCATAAACTGGCTTACTTCCACAATTAAATCAACTTCGTGTCGCTTGAATCTTAAATGTAGTTCAAATCATAAAACAATAAACACCTGCATATCTATGTTTTCGATGTAGGAAAATCTCAGAATTTTGTCATGGGGAATGTTGTGAAGAGACGAAGATTTGACTTCTTTATGTTATACCAACAAATCTTTGCTGTGCTGAACTTACTGGAAATTCAGATGTTGTCTTCAAAAAAATTTTTGATGCTGTTCACCTAATCTTGGTCCACTCCACCAGTTTGTGGGTCTCATGGCTTGAGTTTTTATTGTGATGTTAGTTAGCTGGAGCTAGTTAAAGTGCCTGTACAATCTGCATAAAGTGTGCAATTCACTTCTTGAGACTGAGTAATATATTGCCATATCGTATTTGGGAGAAAATATCGTCAGTATTCTAATTTTTGGTTTTAACTCCAATGCTTACTGAAAGAAAGTGGACTATGGCATAATTCTTACATTTAAAAAATAAATGTTTTAAGAAAACTTCAGTGATGCATACATTCTGTACTGGTACAGAATGTATGCTTGTTACATTATACTTGTAAACAACAAGGTTCAAATGTGAAAGCTAGTTGATAATATTACGTGCTAACAAATACTCTTGAAGCCATAAACCACCTAAAGCACCTGTTCTTAACCGGGAGGATGAAACCCCCCAGGGGTGTCAATGAATTTCCAGGGGGCGTGAGCCATTAAGTGCTGTAAAACTTTGAACATTTGATCAACAAATTTAACAAACAATACATTTGCTTTTACAATTTATTTATAGCCTGGGGGGCTTGAAGCAAAGGATAAGTACTTAATGGAGGTGTGGTAAAGAAAAGGTTAAGAACCACTGACCTAGAGGTTTTTATGCATGAAATAAAATAATATGATATTGAGTTTTGCCCAACTATTTTAGGGTTGACCAGTACTGCTGCAATGTTATGACCCAATTTCCCTGGTTTCCTAAGTTTTAAAACTATAAAAATTTTAAAATATTTCCAAATGTTTGTACGAACTGATATGTTGCTGATGAAAGATATGCAAAGGCTGGCTGATGCATCTATTTATTAAAGCATGGATCACAGTGTTCATATGAAAACGTAACAAATTTTTATTCTTGCTGAAACAGTGCAGTATTACAGTTTAATGAAAGTAGTTTTTGTAAAAGACACTTACAAGAAGGGTTGATAATAAGACACAGACAATGACTGCAGTTATGAACTTCTGCTTGTATGTATCCCCTCGCTTGTCCACGATCAGTTCTACAAGTAGAAAGCTGCACAAGACTGCCATCCCAAACTGTAATATATATAAGTAGGGAGGTGTAAATCTGCTACATCTGCCCACAACCTGTGAAGCTACATCATTAAAAGTAGTTTCAACTGCTTAATTATTTCTGAACATAGTTACATACAAGGGCGCAATTAGGCTAGGAACACGAGGGACGCGTCCCCCCCCTTTTTCAGACAGTGGGGATATAGTGTGCCATGTCTCCCCACATTTTTCTCTTCAGGTTTCATAATATATTGGTTTCACACCAAGCTGTTCCCCTCACATTTTACAACAAAATTGCGCTTCTGGTCACATAGTATGTAATTTAATGCCATATGATTAATGTTAATAATAATTATTAACATGATCAAAAGTGTTCATTACTTACATATCCAGTTGAGGCATAAACAATCTGAACAGATGCAGAACTTTTTTGTACAATAAGTTTCAGTCCAAGCAGGCTGGACATCTGTAAAACCTGTTACAAAAAATTGCAATTGATTCATGATTAAGTTGCTCCTATTGGTCATCCAATATTAAGTTGTTCAACTTCCTATCAATGTTTGCATATTAAAAAGCAAAGACTGGGAATTTGTGAAAGAACATGAAAAAATGCTGGAGAAAAATGGCAATTTTTTTCATATTTTTAATAATCTTTGATGTAATAAAACTGCTAGTAACAGCAGTAAAATCGCATATGATAAGCGAAAACCCATACCCGTATTATGGCAATAACAATGAATGAGCACTTGGGTACGAACGCAACAACTTGCAGTGCAAGAATTCCAACACATAACCCAAGTGGAAGGTAGTTTGTACATGGTGTTGTTGTTGGCTGTGACTCTGAAACATCGCTTCCTTGTCGTTCTTGATAGCAGCTGAAATGCAAAGAAGTAAACTTGGAATTGCATTGCAGCGTGCAACAGGTATTGGGACGACACTTGTAATCAACAAGGTTTGCAAAGGTTTTAGTGTTTACAAGCAAAACGTATTTTTACTTTTGGTAGACTTCACTCGACATTTTTTTCGCAACAGTAGTCACGTGGCAGATCGTTAATAGTGGCGATTGTTGAGGCAACGAGTTCGTTGAAACTTCCACTGTGTTTCTTCTGGCAAGTAGTCTATTTTGACCATAAATTTGCGTAACTGGCTTTTATTGCCTTTGATTATTAAAATAGCATGTATACGTATTTGCACAATAATCACTTTAAGTCAAGCATCTGGAGCCTATCAACCTACAATAATTTTGCACATTTTGAAAAAGGAAGTCTTACAGAAAAAGTGATCCATCTTTGGTAAAATCCACTGCTAAGAGAGAGAGAATGAGAATGACGATTAAGTATCTGCATATGCAATACGGTGTTGTGAATGCTGATAAACTGCAGTCTCCATTAGATCTTGGTGTCGGTAACCACTCATGACTGGTAGCGTGGGACACCTTCTTCGTAGCGCTGCTGCTTCGACTTGATTCCTTCGTTGGTTTAACTATAATTTGTTGCCAGAAATGCGCATTGTATGACGTCATGCTTCATCGAGAATTGACCAACTGTTTGCTTTCACATCTCAGCAACTATTTCGACCTAGAGTAATCTGGACACAAATGTTTGCGATAATACTGAACTGGCAGTAGGCTGCATTGAAATCACGTAAGAACATTAGCTCCTAAGCGATTCCAGCCTTAAAATTCGCTTTTTTAGTCCAGAAACCCGTATGGTCGAGTGTTGTACCTGACTAAAACAAATTTAAAAGCAACATCAAAAAGAAAAACACAATTGATAACTTCAGAACAGTGCTTCCAAGTCGAAATTCCTAGAGAAAAGAGTTGAATCTAACCGCGCTGGGCGCATTGTGAAAACAAACTTGCATGCAGAAATTGACAGTTTGTTGACGCATGCTCTTACCACCCCTGCGAATATCAACGCATACGTCTAACACATAAACTACCTGCCGACTGCACACGTTTTGCTTAACAAGCACTAAAATTGCGTAAGTCAGATATACTTCATAAATATTTTAACTCACTTATGTTTCTGTCACCGAGGTGCGTGAATTTTTTAGCGCGAGTGCCGTTCTTTCATCTCGCGAATATCAACGGTTTGTAAACAAACATTGCACTGCACTGTATATGCTCTTGGTGTACGCCAGCGCACTAGAACTTGGAGTATCCTGAATTCTTCCCGAATTACTTGCTGGAATTAAACCTACACCACTTCTGACAATTACATGTAGATGTGAAAGTAAACCAATAATTCATAGCTGCGAGCATTAGGCAAAGGCGTACTTCAAGAAATGTTGATTCGTAGGAGTGCTTCATTCAATGAAGTTGAAATCAAACCTCAAACAATCCTTCAATGCTCGACGTAGTATTGCGATAAAATACTTAACCAACGCGTGGATGAGCGGAAAAATACGATTTTCTCGATTTTTTTATCAATGCGAAAATTAAGGGTCCGTACTTAGTGGACACAGTATATCCTCCAAATTTCACAGCGATTGATACACTGCTGCAAAAGAGCTTGTTTCAGTAGACAGTAAGCGTGAATCTATGTGTGCATAACTCTTCCCGGTGTAGAGCAATCCTGTTGACTTTGCATTGAACTGCGTGACGTCATCCCTGCGGTTCTCACCGAAAAATTTTCCACCAGCTTGGTCTTGTATTAGCGCTGTTGTTCTGAAGCCACTGGGTAGTCACCGTCGTATTGCTTCAGCAACTGCTTTGGTCCTTGCAGATACGAGTTATACTGTGCTATCCGATGTATGTTAGGTTTGGGAAGTATAGATCCTGCGATACGAATTGCGAGAGCTACCAAGCTGTTAGATCTGGAGATATAAGTCGGCCGGGTTCAGACATAGGTTTATCAAAATGTTTCTGGACTGCATACAAATTTTTTTAAACAATATTCAGAATCACGATTTGTTTTGTTCGTGACGTGCATTTGTTGTGCTCACCACAATAACTCCTATGGGTGAAGTGATTGTGTTTTTTCTTCAGCTAATTGTATAATTGCAAACACAGCTGTGTTCCTTTGTCCTCTGCTCGGATTATTATCACACGCTTTTTGAGAAGGTGACAGCGGTGAGGGAATCAGCACGCGATGGAGTTGTGTCGAAAAGCTCAATCTCTTGACTTGTTTTAAGAAACGGTTTCACTAGATTTAGCGCCAGGCAAGGACGGGCCTAAATCGGGTTTGAAAATAAAACTCGGGCTTGGGCCTCAAAATGAGGCCCGGTTATAACTCGGGTTAGGTCTACACCATTTCGGTGACGGTAATTAATTGATTTGAAACATGTTGCATAAGTCATTGCTCGGCAATGTTTTCAGCATTGGTAAAAATAAAAGTGTTATTCGGTTTCTCCTGCTATTTGGTGAGTTGTCGAGGTTTGCTATCGAATTCACTTTTTGTTTCTTGTCTTCAAGCGATTTGTCATTGTTAGATCTAGATGAGGGGTGCACAACCTGCGGTCTTCGATAAGAATTTATGCGGCCGTGTGCACGTAATTTAAAATNTAAGCCATGGCGGCCATGAAAACTCTGTGTACTGTATTCAGATACTTAATAGAGAGACGGTCGAACAGACATGTGGAATTGTGCTTNAATAAATTCATTAAACTATTCGACATTTCATTATACTTGAAGGCACGGGTAAACAGGATAGGATCGGATAAATCGTATCCGTGAGAGTAATTCACAAAAATACCATAACTCACTGGCGGCCATAATTCATAAAAATAAACGTAAAGCGACCGGCAATAGCGAAAAAGTTGTGCAGTGTGCACCTCTGGTCGAGATCATTGTTTCTCAAGTTTTTTTTCCGTTTTCCTTCTTGCACAAGTCCAGACACTTTCATTTCCTCTCCGCTGTAAATCTCAGAAAATTGATAAACGCTGACATGTGTGGCAGCCTACAAAAATGGAATTTTATTGCGAAATAGACAAGTTAATTAAACAAATCAACCGCAGGAGACCTCTGCTGAAACTGGGTGTGCTGGCATTTTGCTGAAATGTACTATTTTTGAACCATTAAGGATAAAAAATACTCTACTACGCGTAGTTTAGAGCTAACCAACTTTTCTTCTATAGAACAAAGTGTAAAAAAATCAGATATAGTCTTTCATCTGTCTACCTCAGAAGCAGAAGTGTTATTCCAACAAGATGAAACAACAACTCTCTCAAACAATCAGCAACGCCTTCACTGAAGTCACTGGTGTCTACAATACAAATATTTAACACAGCACACCAGCATGTCCACGTCTCCATCTCCTCGCAATCTCAGAATTGTTACATCGCAATACGTATTGCCTGTCACTACAACTGAAACCTAGTAGCATAATCTATGAATGCAGCCAAGCATAACAGGGGTCAGCAACCCTTTTTTTAACACTGCTTTATCTTCCAGCAGATATGACTGGTGAGGAGACACAAAACGCTGATACCGTTTTATTTCTCATGCGACTTCACAGGGGCATAGGATAAATTGTAATCAACTTAATTCTAAAAAAGTCGAGAGAGAGCCACTTTAAATGAGCTTAAGAGCCGCAGGTTGCCGACCTTTGAACAATACATGCTAGTTAGCAGGCAGTGGCGTAGCCAGCCCAAAAATTTGGGGGATGGCCAAAATGTTTGATTTTAGGCGAATAGCACTATTTTTTGAAAAAACGCCTGTCAAAGCACAAAATGACTATATTTTGTAAAAATTTGGGGCGGGCCATGGCCCTTTTGGCCCCTCCCCCTGGCTACGCCTATGCTGGAAGGCGTGCTAGAAAAAAATGACCATAGAATTGATGTGAATATCAGATCTTGTGGAAGCACGAAAATCAAATCCTAATAATTTTCCTCACCAATTCCTCTCTCAGTGAGCCAAGTGGCTTCCACTTGAGAACTACTGATCTGAACTAATTTACATGTTCTCGCTAAACTGAGCTACGCTGTTATGTCAAAACTGTTTTCGGTTTTTCCACGATATGAACAGATCTTTATTCAGTACTGAACACCCACTACCAAACACCATTTTAAGCTCTGCACACTTTCCTGTTGTCACTCTTGTATATTTTACCGATTACGTATTTTCTCGGGCACGTAGCAACCCTTGGGTTTCGTCAGAACTTCAGTGTAAAAGAATAAATTATGTTGCTGTTTTTAGGTGAGAACTCTGTCACTTTCGCCGCAAATTTTCACTCAGTGCACTGCCTGCTTCGTTATAACTGGAACTGCTGATTTGTTAACTATTTGTTTTGTCAAATCGTGTTGTCTTAACCTGCCACCCGCGCCGCTTCCTGGCTACAAAGCCCTCAGTCTCGTTTCTTTCTTTATGTATCTTCCTTGTTTTTGTTTAAGCAGTCGTGACGGCTAAAATATAAGAAAAGACTGTTCATTAACTGGCTTGGAACTTTATTGAACAGCTTTCAGAGTAAACAAAGATTGTTTGAACTTCCGTGCTTCCTTTCCCAACATCCTAAATTAGAACCGCCTTGCGTCGATGCACGATTTTAATTGCGAAGCATAACTTGGGAAAAAAGCTGGTAAGGATCAAGTACACACTAAAACATACTAACCCGAAGTACCATTGTCAACTACTGACTCAGAACCACAACAGCGTGACTTCAGTTTGCTTCGTCGCCTGCGTTCTGGAGTGAGTTTCCGTTATCATTATCGTTTGTCCCGACAGCATTGAAATTCGTCACGGCGCTTTTGTATCTGTCCGCCTCCGTGGTCGGTACCGTTTATAGCACTGGGTCAGTTTGCAACTAACTTCTTGGGTTCACGAGTCAGGAAAAAAACAGGAGGGGTTTCGGTCAATACCGCTGTTGTTGCCGTTGAAAAATAACTGTGAAACTACTTCTGTTATGTTGTTGTTTTTCTGCGCAAGAATGCAAATTTCCCAACAGTCCAAGTGCTTAGAACCTTACCGTAGTCAGTATCAATCTTCGAAAAAACAGATGTCGGTGTAAGCTTAATTCACCGTGTTACAACACAACAACGCGACTAGCAGTTTGTTTACTGCCAGTATCAGCCTGTTGTGGATTTTAAAGCGACTTCTTTTTAAGTCCACCTTCAGCAACCGGGTTGAAAAGTCAGCAGTGTCATGTTCTTTTAGGTCGTGCTGGCCATCACCACAGAACTGTTTTTTTTTGTGCAGAACTGGGACACACCAGCAGACTGCCAGCAACGTAGCGCTCCCTTCAAGTCAGTCATCCGCCTTTTCTTCAACGCAACCGACTACGACCACCAGCAGCTCAAACACCACCTCATCCGCCACTTCCAAGGTTTGTTTACTCTGCAAGCGTGTTTTACGCGGCTAAGTAGCTCAAGAACCTGGTGACCCGTTTTGCTGCTTGTTTTTTTTCCAACAAGGCCTCGAATGCACTTTGTTTCCTTAAAGAATTCCGTGCTCTGCCCTGTATAGATCAACGGCACTGGTGCCGTATTGTTGGAAGATACCCGTTAGCGTTGTTCCATTCTTTACGATTGTACGTGTACGAAGCCTATTGTTATCGACCATTCACCCAGCGTAGGTGGAACGATGTTTGTGACACTGGTCAATAAGAAAATTTTCGACTTGCCAGTAATATCATTGTGTGTTCACAATGCCCGTGCAGCCTCCTGAAATTGGCCAGCGCTATCGGGCGATCTACCCCTGGCTGGCGAAGAAAGACAACCACCTCACCTTCGACAAAGACGATGTCATCGCCGTATCAGAAATGCAAGAAATGTGGTGGTTCGGTCACTGCAAAGGAAAGGTCAGTTCCAGTCGAAAAACATTCACTGTTAAGCGCATTCCAGCCACAGCAGCATTGCTCGCATGTAGCGCTTGCACTGTTTCGAAGATGTCGGTGAAGTTTTACCGAGCGGACGTTCAGCGCGATCTCCGCGAAAATCAGATTCGCTTTGTTTTCATAATTTTACTCCAGTCCTCTGTTTCACTTCATTTCACGAGCAGTACGTCGTCAAAAAATCAATGAAATTGTTCTCTTTTGCTGTTTGACTTTGCTGCTGTTTGACGTTTAGTCCAGAATGTTGTAAATCATTGTAATAAACGTGATGTACGTTCATTCTCGTTTGTAGATCTTCTCAGGCCTGTTTTTTTTTCGCTGAAACATTTCGGTCATTTGTCTCAAGTGTTTTTTAGCCTATATTTTCAAACATTCTGACCGAAATGATTTAATTTTTTTCGGTCATTTCAAAAACGTTTCGGTCTGTGACCGAAAAAAAACAGCCCCAGGCTTCGCTTGTACCCTTACCCCAATTGATCTGATGATCGGAGATCGTTTCAATGTAAAGTCGTGATTAGTTTGATCTGCTTGCTTTCCATGGTCAATCTGTGATACCCGCCAACAGGCTTGAATTGTTATCATATTGGACTGGAAAGTAACTGTAGGCGACTGCAGGGTTCACTGCTTTGTAATATGGCTTGGCAAGATTTCTAGATTTCATTCATATTCTATTACCCGCTGCAGTCACTGCGTATTGCTTACAGTGGTTCTCAACCTTTTTCAGTTACGTCTGTCAATTTCCCCTTGACTGTAACCATGAGCACAGTAGTTAAAAATGTACCTATTCATTATTGTACTTTTGCGTTACAATTTCATTATGAGGACTTAAAAATTCGTGCACCCCTTGAAGCAGATATGCGTACCCCAAAGGGTACGCGTACCCCCATTTGAGAAACACTGGCTAACTTTTCGGCAGCTTGCGCATTGCTGTTGAGGTCGGTGGAGTTTAAATAGCGCTATGTCTCTTAACTCCTAGCCTTAACTTTCAGTCCGGGTGGTTCCCGAAATCCTACGTGAAGGAGTTGAGTTCCACGACGCCAGTAAACCCCAGCAACAAGCCCGCTTCGCCGAAGAGCTCCCCCGTCGCAAAGAGGAAAGCCCCAGCCCCGCCGACTGCAGCCAGCGCAAAAAAGAGTAAGTTTCCTTTCGTGGAATGGAACTGATATTCCGCATTCTAACAACACGTGTTAAACGCCTCATTACGTTTATAGAATGCATCATTAAAAAAAGCTGCGTTTCACTGCTTGTTTTTCTTTCAGATTATGTTGCTTCTTACGCATTCACCGGCACGGAACCTGGCGACCTGTCCTTCAACGCCGGCGACGTGATTTCAGTGACAAGCACCGATGGCGAATGGTGGACAGGATCGCTGAACGGGAAGACTGGGATATTTCCTGCCAATTACGTCACGGTTCATAAAACCGTGAGTTTATACAGAATTGCTTTTGGGAACACATATAGTTTTGGTGCATTTTCAAGAATAAAAATGTTTTTTGTAAGTGTTCCGTACACTAGCAATCCGCGGGGGGGGGGTC
>JGI24022J15233_10002937_pt1 | contig 16475 bp, 8 predicted proteins | sample Ectturendosymbi2_FD_15233 | JGI IMG/M metagenome (IMG submission 15233)
CGATGCAAGTGCCTTGCTCGCCTGCCCTTAAACACACCACTAATGCTGACGGTTTACGCTAAAGCCCCAAATACGATTATTACCTCACAAACGTATCAAAAATGATCAGGCGATGTTATTCAACGTAACAGCAGCAGGTACTGCTCTGTCTATAAATTACACGACCAAATACGGATTGATGAAAACTTCACTGATTTCTAGTGTTTCATATCGTAATGTGCGAGTTAAAGCTTTGTTTGGGAGGCTAAGTGGCGACGGGACTGGATTTCGGGCCCGCTGTGACAGCGTATCCTCCCCAATTGGGCGGTATGGAGGGCCGCTGATACGGCTCTGGACGTGAGAGGCCCGAAGAAAGAGTCTGCGGTTGCTGCAATAGCAATTTCTGTCTGTGCTTGTGTCCATCCACTTCCAGTCTCGTAACCAGGTTTTAAGGTAAAAATAAAATTATAGGGGTGGCAATATTTTTGTTTCGTTGTATGTTTAAAATAAATCATTTTATTACTTTTCAGAAATTTAACTGGGTAGAATATTGCCAGTTGTCTGTTTTCAGTCTGACCACATAAGATTTTTGATTGTATGCTACGTGCCGCGGGTAGCCAAGCAGGAGAGGAAGACTCCAGCGCCTTTCTCAAATGTTCAAAAATGATGATTTTTCCAGAAAAAACACCCACACAAAACTACGGACATTTGTTTAGTTAAGCACCTTTTTCCGAAAAGAACAAAGAAAACCAACATAAAAAAATTTTCACCTATGCTTCAAGATTTTTCTGACTATGGAATGTCTTCTCCATGTGTTGAGGTCACTTCCACTGTATCTGCTTTGCAAGAGCATACAGTGGCTGATCAAAAGCGAGTACGGAAGCTTGGCCCGGGTTAAATAATATTCTAATAATATAATAATAGTAGTTTATTGCAGACTCGTGGTCAGACGCGATCATAGACACAACAGCCCAAAAAATGGTAATTGGCTGTACGTAAAGTTCTTTATTATAGTAATCTCATATTTTATGGACCAAACAAGCACATTTCATTCAGTGGATACAGGGTTTATTTATGCCGTTTTAAAGTTGTCATTTTTCAAGCAATACAAAATATACTGTTTCAATCCTCGATGCCAGGGGTGGCCAAACTTTTTGACACGAGGGCCGAATTCGCGATTGCCTGGCCACTGGAGGGTCGGATACAGCGCGATTTACGTAATCGATGCAAAAATAGGTGTTAAAATGTATTGTAGACAGTGCCGGATTAACAACAGTACCAACCGCTACGGGCCCCGCCAGTACCGGATTAACAATAGTAGCAAATGCTACGGGCACCGCGGTCCTTTGTGTTAAATTTGTTAAAAAAAACATTTGAAGTCATTTCATTAAAAAATAGTTCTTTGTCTACACATTCAATTTGTTGATCTCCTTCGAGCGCATTTGCACATAATTTTTGTTGTATTTCGACAAAGATATGACTTGCATCAGAATTTATTAATGCAAAAACTAAGTGCGAACTCTCAAAAGTGGTCCCGGGACGACCGCTTCATTCGTTTCTCCTAACATCCACCCTTAATTATATGTATAGAATTTTTTCTGTTCACTATTTTGCTGTATTTGCAATGGGTAATTAAGCGAAAAATTTCAATTGAATTCTGTTACATTCGAATACAGTGATTTGAAAATCGAAGTACTGTATTTGCAACGTTTTACACTTATTTGCAACGTTATGGGACCCCTCAAGCAATGAGGCGAAATTGCAGCAATTTTCAGATATTGCTTGATTGCATTTTTATGAATGGGATTTTTACAAAATATTTTCACATCACATTTGCCTGTTCTATAAGTTGCGTTACCTTTTTGGTACTTTCAAATTGATTCGGCCAGTATGGCGCCAAACCTGGGTTTTTGCCCCCAGATCTTGGTTTTCAGGATTTAGCTTTGTAGCAGTGATAACGGTATGATATATATTCTTCGTATTTCCAGTCTAATCTTTCTTAATCTTGTTTTTTCAAGGTACGTTAGTCTTCAGCATAACTAACAAACAAGAATGAGCTGTAAATATTACCTAGATGCAATGAGTTAAGTGACAGAGAAAACGCAAAGAAAAAATGAAGTAGTACACACAGCAGTTATAAGGTAGAGTAGTTGAAAGATCCCGATCTTAAAGTTTATCTACAGAAGCACACTGAGAGTGAAGATTTAATTATTGTGAATGCTGGCAGATCACTGTCAGAAATGCAAATAAGTCGATGTTATTGCGATATAGTAATTCCGACAGACAAAAGTTCATTAGCAAAGTTACTCGCACGTTTCGTGACTTACAGATGCCCTGGTATATTAGATTGCAGAAGGACTCACTTATCTTGTGTCTACCTGGAATTTTATGCTCAAATCTGTTTTTTGGTGAGTGTATGTGGGGTCTTCCAACAAATGTTATTGGTAACCCTAGATTTGGCATTTATTCACTAGCCACTGGGCAGTGCACTTGGAGCCTTATTTTGAATGCCGGAAATTATTTTCGCGTTTATTTAACTTTAATGGTGATCAGAGACCAACTGCGATGGAGAACGGTCATTTTCTAAACTAAGATGGTAGAATGAAAAAAGGAGCACGATTAAACAAGCTAAACAGCCTGGTTCTAAGGAATATAGAGCATGAACGTTTATGTGAAATAGACACTACCAATATCACAAACAAATTTGCTGTTTCAAAATCTAGAAAATGCAATCTTAAGCAGTAGGTTTGCTGCTTTTGACAATCGACTCCGACACTTATGCTGTGGCTCACACTGTCTAAACATACCAATGATCAAAATTGTTGATGAATCTGAAACCACATACCGTCTCTGTATTGTACTTGTGAGCTGTACAGTAATGTGTTCCTTCTTGGTAAAAAGACACATATATACATTTTTGGTAAATAAGATACGTAGCCCACAACGTCCACCAGTTATTCTTTAGGACCAGGTTTTTCGTACTTACGAATTTCAGTAGTCTATGTGTAATGGTAGTCACATGGATGCCCTCATAATTTATGATTTAATAGTTATTCACTTGTTCAAGTGTATTTTTAACATAGGGCCCTGCGCTACCTTAATCCGGCACTGGGCCCCGCGGTCCTTAACACAAAGGTGGATATTTAAATTCAGGTGCCAGAGGCAAACTCTCAGAAAGGGGGCCCTAAATTTTGCACAAGCTATACAGAAACTTCATTCGCTGAAAGCAAGTTACATATTTCTGTTTGTTTGGGAATTTTCTTCTGCGTGAAAGTTCATTTAATATTGTAATTTGTTTGAAGTCACTTGCTTTCAAATTGTTCTTTTTCTGCACTTTAAACAAAAACCTTGCAACAACGCAAGACCGCCAGACACTGCAGAACTCCGATGAAAAGCAGTATTGACATTCTTATATTGCGTAGCAAACAATATTATCGTGTTGTTACTGTACTGATAAGAGTCTAGAAGACGTTTGCATTTTCGCTCGTTTTAAAGTAAACTGGTGAAGTTATGCCTCTGCGCAGTTTCGCACATTTTAAGTTAATGATGAGTTGTCATAGGAAGTTACGCGGGGCCGTAGGCGTCATGGCCTATGCGTAAATCTGTCACTGCTTATATGTTCAACATACTTCTTAATTTTATGAATCAACCTAAAAGTAACACATGTAAGTTACATTGTAATATCTTCATCTGTAAATGCACGCCACAAGTAGCACGCATCACTTCTGAAAGACTTATGGAGAGATTGAAAATGACAGATATTGCATGTTGTCAAGGAAAACGGCTGCAATGGGCGTCGGAAGGGGGGACTAAGCCCCCATGGATTTTACAAATCTCAGCGAAAAAGGTTGTTTTCTTTGTTTTGAGTGGGAAAACCAAATTTCACTACTTTTGGCACCCCCTGGAAAAATTTTGGAAAAATCCTTTAGTGGTCCCCCATTGGAAAAAATTCTTCCGGCGCCCATGCGCCAAACCTAACCAAGGCAAAATCTGGAGTGGCTCCATATCCTGAATTGTTAACAATCCTTCACGTATACAGTACAGCAAGTTTGGTACTTCATGAAAATGTGAACAACAAGTTTGCTACGATGCAGGACTATATCTGTTCTATTGTATCGAAAAAATAAGAAATAGCCGGCATTATCTCGTTTCTGAGCAACCATACATCGGTATAAACAGCTTGAGAGAAGGAGGAATCATATATTACAACACATCAGCTTCATTGCCTCGTGAGGTGGCGAAACATCAGCAAAGATGTGCTCTCCCGTTGGAGGATCTACGTATCCTGCGTAACGTACTTGATGAAGGCAGACTGCTCCGAGCTTTTCGAAGGCTCGAGCTGAGAAATGAGACGTGCACTCAGCTAACAAATGCTTACATCCCTCTTCTTTAGCCAGCTGCAGACTCCTGTCGCAACAAAGGAATAACGGCACTATTGTTGCGTACAAACTGTTCTGTAACATAGACAAAACACGGTCTAAACAGGATTTGATAGGCTATGTAGAACTCATTTGAACGATTTGATGTGGTAGGATGAATCGGGTGACAATGTTCGTAGCAAAGCAAATAGTCTAACACTAACGTGCTTGATTTCTCCTGGGGGAAGAAGAATGGGGCAAGCAAATTCTTCCCCGTGTCCCCGTCAAATATTTACCCTTTCAACCTTTCGCAAAAACCTGCAATATTTATTCTATCTTGATTCAGAACTACGGTACCCCTTTACACAATCGAGCGTAAGACATAATTAACGTGATTAAAAGACAAGTTTGTTAGAAACCCAAATTGTCCAAATGTTATATCCAATATATTCAATGGCCAAGAGTGATTTTTTTTTGTTTTTATAAGTACTTCTCGTTATGTTGTTATTTTCTTACGTCAACGTCTGATATAGCAGATTTTTATTAAATGTGTGGTGCAAAAGCTACAACAGCGCATCCGACATTTTAGAAACGGCATGAAGTGGCTGAAACATGACTTGGAACCTTGAAAAAATTTCCAAAACGTTCAAACTTAATTCAGTTTCTCACATAATTATGAGATGAAGTGGCATAACAATAAACGCAACAGTTTAAAAAAAAATTCACTTTTTCAGGTGCCATCACTCTTCGCGTTCAACCTCGCATTGCGCAGAGGCCATGTGACGNTAGTCACACACTAATTCCGCCGCTATTTTTTCCAAATAACCAAGACTGCTACGACTGGTGAGNTCCCNACAGCGGACTACGAAAAAGCAAGTTTTTCAGTGTCTGAGAGTTCGAGTTACGCCCAACAGACATCAAATTTGCCACTAATTCTGAAAGGTCAAGATAATTTGCACTGTTTGGCCACACAAATGCTTCATTATTATTTATCTCACTTTATTTAGGCGTTTACCACAGATTAATGGTCCATATCACAGGGGTACACGATTAACACGAAAATGGTTAGTCACAACCAGGCCCGTAACCAGGGAGGAGGGGGGAAAAGCCGCCCCTGCAAAATTTTTGCCCTCCCTGGAAAAATGTTTTGGACATAGTTTCAAAAATTTGGTCCCCTCTCAGAAAACTCTTCGCTCCCCTTGGTGTCCCAAGCTGGTTATGGGCTTGGTCACAGCGCCTTACAGAGTAGGTGTTAGCACACGATCAACACTGAAAGGAGCAAAATACTTTAACAGCACCCCAAATATAACTGCATGCACTATCGTCATAGAGGGATCCAGCATTGGGAGAGAAACAGACGTTCTGCCATCAGATTTTGATGTAAATGGCTAGCAGAAAAAAATAGGCGGATGGAGACAGGTTTGCCTTTTCGGTCAAGTTTCAGATGTCTGGCCTCGTTTCAAGTTGGTTGACCAAAAAATTAAATTTGGACTTTTTTTGGTCTGTTCTCAAGTTGCCTTTGGCTTTTTTACGCTAAAAAAATTTCCTTAGAAGAAAAAATACCTCCATTTTTTTCGGCAACACGTCTGCAAATGTTTTGTGGTAAATGCTAGATTGGACCAACGCCCACGTTCTGATTTTGGTAAGATTTGAGGGATACGAGATTCTAAATAAATTTTTTGCGTTATCAGTGTAAACGTGTGCACTGTGTAGTGTGTTGTAAGCACTAAGCAGGCTCAACGCTTTGCGTCTTGGCGCTAGAAATGCGACAACGACGTCGAAGAACTGGAAGGGCTCTTATGATTCTGGTCGTAAGTACAGGAATGAATGGGAGGTGACTTTCGTATGGGTGCAGAAAGCTGCCGATGAGTCAATATACAAACTGTGACACCATTGTACCCAAAATGTGCAAGCTCATAAACCATAAAACGTCAGAGAAGCATCAGTATTGAGCTCCAGTACAAGGCCAAGCGAGACTTAATCTCAATTTCAAAGAAAATTTCTAATGATATTGTTGTAATTTAGATGTTTCTTTGTGACAAACGAACAGCAATACCTCCAACAAAGTTTGGCATTTTTCTGGCTTTTGAACAATCGGTTTGACCTTTTTCTGGCCTTTTTTGTCGCTGTTTGGCTTTATATTGAAATTTTTATCTGGCAACCCAGGATGGGGGTGTTCAGCGGCGCACAGAGGCATGTACATTGTTTTGATTAAGGTTTCAAATATTTTGCAAGACATTTAGCATGAGGCTAACAGCCAATTGTTTTTCACTGAATTTAAAGCAAGATTTGGCGGATGATGTTTTACTAGTTGTATACATCAATGAAAAGAGCAGCTGTGGCAAGATAATTTAACATAAAGGCAAAGCTAACTTGTTCCCTATAATACAGTAGAGTATTTGTGACTTCAGCGGTTAGAACTCTTACAGGGGCAGTGTTTCCCAACCTGCAGTTTGAGAAGGCGAAGCAGGGAACAGCAAGCTACAGCCCATCTCTTACTGGTACCGATCATGATAACAACTGTAATGCTATGATGACCTCATATCCCTGATTCCGAATTTCACAGTAAAATTCGCCATCATGTCAGATCTTCAAAACATGTTTAAATTCCGCGAATGACAATCATGGTACTTAAGTAGAAAAAGTGGAGATTGACCGATATCGGCTGTTATATTCCTCATGCATCCAGACAACTTGCACAAGAAAGCACTACGAACCAAGTCAAGGTAGGTATCTTGCAGCAACACTAGCAGGTGCGTTTTCATAAACAATCCGATAAGATGAACAATGAAGCACGCGTCGGCCGTCGCAGCCGAAACAAAAGCATCATCATCAATCACATTAATTAAAAAATCATAGCAAAATATTGAAATTGCTGCAAGTAGAAAAATTTTAGCTCAGAAATCCTGATTTTTGAAAAAAAGGTAAGGCACAGACTACATTATATTTTTGATAATGAAGCAGAAAACAAGATTTAAAAATTTTGGAAATATTGGTTATCGGTCCATGACTGGCCGATGCATCAGTATCAGCCCCAAAAAATCCAAATGGGTTGATCTCTAAGAAAAAGTATTCACAAGTCACAAAAGGTTGGACATCACACCTACATGGAATTTTTCTATTGTTACTGACTGTGATATCTAGAAAGATATGGTGGCTAAAACAAAATATTCACTTCATTTGCTTGAAAAGCCTAATTTTGTCTGTTTACTGCAAAACAGAAGAAACCGGTTAGAGTAGGGCTTCTCAAACTTTTTGTTCTGCGACCTCATTTTGAAAATGGTTTTTCAATGCGACCCCTTAAAAGATAACCTAGAAGTTAATGATACATGTAAATATCCCATTATAAATCTCATGAGGCATTTTTGTCCATGACGAAATATGCAAATGTAGAGACTCCATGAAAGAAATTATACAGTAATAAAACTATCACGTAATGAAAACAGTCAGGCGAAAAAATATTAACAAAAAAACAATTCAGTTTGTAGAAGCTATCAAGCACAGCTAATGGGGTGGATGCAGTTGATATAATTTGTATACAATTGACAGTTCATCCATTCACAGATTGATGTAATTCAATGTAGGACAAAGGACATTCTCAACAAATTTAAAAAAGGATCGGTTTTTGGACTTGATGATTATCACTTTTGAGAATGCCGCCTCACACAAATATGTTGTGCAAAAGGCTAAGGGTTTATGAAGGGCTAGATCAAAAATGACTGGGCATTCATTTCTTGTTCTTATCCAAAAATAACATAACCTCTGTTCTGAAAATTCTAGTTGAAAACTTTTATCGTTTAATAACACCGAGAAGTCATCCTTGGCATAGAAGGTGTGTCGCCTCTTTAAATTTCAAATGTGTATTATCTGTGGTTCCAACTTTCCTTAAATCAAAGTCCAACGTACTTTTGAAACCGTATATGAAGCTTTTAACTTTAGTCTAAAACTACTGAGTGTGCTCTCAAAGCAGTTAGCCTAGCCCCTGACTAGACCTAGCATGCTTTATTGGAGCCGCATGTCGCAATGACTCCAATAAGGTCAATATCTGTCAGTACGTTAACATTACCATGACGTAACAAGGCATAACTTGTGCTTGCTAAATTATTATCATTTGATAGTCATCCTAGCAAACAGCCGACAGCATGAAGCACAGTATTGTCCCTAAAAGTGAAGTAGAAATAGATTCGTTGTAAGCCTACTTTTGATTTTCTTGAGAAGATTTCAAAACCCTTTTTTCTGATTTGACAAGCCATTTTGTTCGCGACCCCAACATTACATTTTTCCACCAGTGGGGTCTGGGGGTCACGATCCATAGTTAGAGAAGCCTTGGGTAGAGCAGTGCTCTGCTACCAGTGTGCCATGGCACACATCGGTGTGCCGTGGAATAACTTCATCTGAAAATACAAGCATTGGAGTTCGCTAGCTCANAGGTCTACCTTAGAGCTCAGTGCTTTTCAATCTTTTTGCTGCAGTGGAACTTTCTGCAAATGTGTGCGTAGTTCATGGAACCCTATGCAATGATCTATCCTACTTTCTGTAATAAACCTGTGAAACAGTAGAATTTCTGCAACCGCATAAAACACTGTTTGTTAATTTTGTCCCAGGCAATTTCGGTCTGTTTCGGCGGAACTCCTGGCAGCCAATCAAGAACCCTGAGGCTCCGCGAACCCCGGTTGACAATGACTGTTTAAATAGACTTCCACTGAACATTTATGGTGCTTTTGTGACGCTCATAATTGAAGTTTCCACAACCAGTAAATCTTTTGATCATTCGCTTAAGTGTTATTTATCACACTGACTCATTACTTATGGGCGCTATCTACTGGTGACCAATTTAATTACATTTGGTGCCATCTCCACACAACTATACAGATCCAACTAATTTCATTCATTGTAACGTAACAATTGATTGGTTTATTGATTGAAGATTTGACGAAATTGCATAAATGAATGCAGCACTTTAAGAAACAACAGTTCAAGAAAAAAAAATTCATTGAAGTAAAAGTTCATAAAGAGTTAACTACGCAATAAAAGTTTAAGCTTACCTCTCAACCAAAGCAGATGCAATTCCTAGACCTGTGTGTTTTGGTTCAGTTGCAAGCATTTCAATTCTCATAGACAGGTCATTTGCTATTCCAACGGGAAGACCTAGGGCGAGTTGAGCGTTTGCCTAAATTAAACGCAAGTTGCAAAGTACTGTTGAATATACTAAGTACAAAGGTAGAGTTAAGGAAATTTTGCGTTTTTGCTGCACAAATCTTTTCAGGCGGGAATCCATTTTGCCAGCGTAGCAAGCGAAAACATTAGTAACTACCCACCCTTTCCACCTGTCTTGTTTGACTAGTCGGGTTTGGTCCAAAATAAAAAGGCTTGATGTCACATGCTCTTCCTGGCCCTGCTATTAAAGCAATTCCAAGAATTTGTTTGGATTGTATATCATAAGCACAGAGTGAGTGGCAATTTCGGACCATTTCCTGCACAAACAAGATCTTAAACATGAACTGTTGCAATAAAAGTGTGCACAAACATTGCAAGGTTATTTTGTCATAAAATATAAAGTTGATTCATTTAAACAAAGACATCAGTGCAAACAATTTCTTCACCTTCTTACTTGTGCGTATTCAGACATAGATGAATATTCTTCATCCGAAAACCTAATTCCTAGAAGAACAGGCTCATTTTTCACAAAATATTCCAGGACAAAAGCTGCAACTGTTTCACAGTCATGTTCATCAAGTTTCCTCCAATAGATTTCCTTCATACTATTTTTATTTAATGACAGTCGGTTAGACATCACTCCTACCTTTTTAAAGATTTGAGAGACCTAAAGAAGAAAAATTTTGCTGTTTTCAAAATTCAACAGAGGTTAATTCAAACAATGCTTGTATTTCTTCAAACAAGACTAATGTCAGATATATAGCTTTTTTGACAACCTCAAGAACCTAACTTGAAAGAACCAGAACAAGCTCCAACATTTGATATAGTTTGATCTTGTGCCTAAACGTCTGTTTATCTAATCGGAAAGGTACTTAATAAAGTTTTGATTGTTTGTGACAATGTTTCTTTTCATCAAACAAACATTGAACATAATTAAGTGTTCAAAATAAGTGTGGAAACGCTGTTTAGACAAACGTGTTGTCTGCTGGCACCATGCAAAAATTTTCGAAAGTGAACAAAATTTGCATTACAGCATAATGATCACGGACTTGCTCATCGAGTTTTCACTGGTTACCTTTTCGACCTTTTCTAATTGCTATAAAGTGCTAGTCACACCGAAACATACAAATGCAAATAGCGAACTATTAATGTCACCAGATGCAAAACCAAAACATGGTGCAAAATCTTTTTTCACAATGTCTAAAACAAAAAGTTAATAGGCCATTATAAGTTTAGTTGGTAGGGTGAAAAGCTGCTGCTTTACAATAAATTGACCCTGTTATCCTGATTTACAAAATTTAATGAATCTGATAAAAAAATATTGTTGAACAAGCACTCTTATGTGCCATATTGCATCCTGAAGTTTAATACAAAGAAGGCCTGTACAGTCTACAACAGTTCCAGAGCATGGTGCAACCCCCACCTCACATCATGCACCAAAGGCAAAATCTTCAAGGTTTGCATGCTAAGTACTCTACTTCATAGCTCCAAACTTGGCCATCAAACCTGCAGCTACAGAGAAAACTTAATATTTTTCACATGCAATTGAATGCCTTCACAATATCTGCAGTCAAGTGAAGGGATAATATCATAAACAAGGGCATTTTGCAGTGCATCGGCTGTACCTACTTGTTCAGTTACCTCCAAATAAGGCACTTGCGTGCTGGCTGGTTACATTACCAATTTTCCATTCCTCAAGAGGAGAAAGGTGATTACTAAATGAAATTTCAAAAGTGTAATTGCAATCATTTCTTGATATGAAAAAATATGTCATCTACATTCAATAAATTCCTTTTCTTTTTCATTTGTGGTGACAATATTTTCAGAAAAGATACAACGGCTGGTGAGTTATGTTTTCATTTATACAATTCAGTTTCACACTCTACATATGAAGTCCATGCTTCTGATTTGTAGTTTGATTTTTGATGCACTGCCTGAACCATTTGAAGTTCCATCCCACTGCACATTCACATGCATCCTAATTACAACTGATGTGCCCAGAAGGTGCTGAAGCCCAACTTTGTCCATTTTCCCAACATGACTTCACTTTTAGAAATTTAATACAGGAAGAAAATATTTGTAAAGTAGAAACACAAATGAGTAAGGGGCCATGCAGATTTGATTCACCAAACAAAACAACTTTAATGTATGAGATTGGTGGAAAAAGCAGTTGTATCTGGTAGACAATTGCGATTCCAGAAACAGAGACAGAAGAAAAAAAACGATTTAAGAGTTGAAGAAACATCTAACCCTATAAAAGACTATTCAGACTAAAACGACAGTTCAAGAAGTCTTGAATGAGTTATACATATTGCGAGACATTTTATTTGTGGGTATTTTAATGTTAAAATTCATTGCATGGTTTAACTGCAGTAGATGTATAGCCAATCCACTCCTAAAGATTTATGATTTCAATGACAAAATTGCCATGATGATACATCCTATGATGTTGTGGGCAGATATGAGTAAAGTCACATTTTTTAGAGTCTGACTGCACTTTTATTTTTTGTTTAAAATTTTCTGCTCCTACTTTAAAAAAATTGAAAAAATCAACTCTGACTTTTGTTAACACCCAAAAATTTCTCAAGTAACTTTTATCAAATATGCATCTTTAGGTACCATGGGTTTTAAACGCAGTTACAAAGTTCTAAGTGTTGTAACCTTAGTTTGAACTTGGAATCATAAGTCAGATATCTTACAATTATAATTGCCCTATAACTTTCAGTCCTTACTAACTGATTTAAAATGACCAAGGTCAGCGGCTGATCACCTGCTTTATGCACATTGTTTCCTAGTTTAACCTCGTGCTCAGACAAAACTCTGAACTGTAACTGTGCTAAACTAAGCCATTACCATCAACATGAAAGCAAACCATATCAAAAAATTTATAAAGATAAACATTGCACACAACTTGTTATCCCTTGCATTTTAATGAATGCAATATAGTTGCAAAACAATTTAATGTTACAAAATTGAGGCTGCAGTCATCAGAGCAAACTACCAACATTGTTCAGGATACCTTCAAAATAGGAACTTAATTGTCACAAATGATGGTGGTAGTGTTTTTTTTGCTATTATAATCACACAAAAAATCAAAATGATTTTGTCAGTAAGTGGTGCACTCATCATAAATAATCAACAATATATGTCATTCATGCTACTTTTTTATGCGATTGACAAGATATTTAACCAATGCACAAGGTAACACTGCACAACTGAGGGGACAATGAATCTTACAGAAAGAACGAGGATTCGGAAGGCAATAGCTATACATTATTGATACAGGGGCAAGTGGTAGGCAGTGATGGTGGTCAGTACGTTAAAAGCAGCTACAAAAAGAACAGGTAAAATTAGATCAAACTGGCACACAGGCCAATATCCTGGCAGCATTTCCCTTGGCCACAGCCAGGGACAGATGCTGGTGGAACCACTGGAGCTTCCTGGGGCCGCCAGACACATCAACAAGTTTGTTCATAAGACCACTCAAAAAAGGGGCAGTGAACTTGCCATACATACCAGTGGTCTCAATTGCCACTGGTTGAAAGTGGTAACTGCTTTGGAGGTCATGATATTTTTGGCATTTTGCGGCTTCAGCTTTTGTGGCCACAAAACTAACCTGTCTGGCAGAGTCTTTATAGTGGCCTTGAGCAAAAGTCAAATGTCCACAACTGTTGCGTCCCACACCAGGCTCAGGCCTGAACAGAGTTTGGTCTGTGCAAGTGTTGACTAGACCAGTGCTCTTCAACCTTTTTTATTACGGTGCACCCTTAAAGATGTTCTGACCAACTTAATGCACCCTATTTACTTAAACACTTAAACTCATGCACCCTGTTTACTGACACGTCCCCCGTGACCCCCACCTAATTGCACCCATGTCTGTAAATACCCTGACCTAAATAAGCAAGTCTCCTAATGCAGTAACTCAGCTACATAATTCAATTGATAATGGCTCATTGTCCGTTGCTTATGAACCACAAATAATCATCAAATTACAACAATTACCTTGAAATGATCTGATGCTTATGCACCACACTTTAGAATGTGCAAAGTCTCGTTTAAATCGTGAAAGTCATTGGTTAGTTAATGGTTCATTTTTGCTAAAAGAAAGTTTTGTAAAAATTATCTGTTTAATGTGTTAGGTTTGTGATGCACCTTTGTGAACCCTTTCTTAGTGGTGCACCCAGTGGTGGGTTTAGGGTTGGGGGGCCCAAGGCAAGACTAAAAAGGGGAGCCTTCTGATGATGTCATCATACTCAGTCAACTGTGATAACAACTTTTGATTTGCCCAAGATACGGCCACCCAAGAATATGTTCCTGAGACTACGGCATAACTGAAGTAGCAGGAGAAAATGCAAAAGGGTGTTCATGATACACAACTTTGAAAACACTGAAAGTTGGGAAGACAAGGTTGGCAACACATAAAAGTTAGGCAATAGCAAGTTGGCATCGCCCCCACTTCTTTATTTTCACGCCCCTTTTCTCTGCATTCACCATCAATAAACTACAAAGTTTACACCTTTGAAAGCATCACACCTTCCCCCTTTGACAAAATGCTCGGTAGTTGGTATCCTGAATTCGTTCACATTCACGTATTTGTGGAATCCATGAAACTATAAAAAACAACCAAGAAGATTTAAAACACTAAATTTGTTTTAAATTTCATTCTTTTAACTGCAACAACATAGCATACAAAAGCATCAAATTAGAGACTTGTTTTGGAAAGCTTTGAGGCTGGATGAGTCAAGGCTGCCCTCATCTTGCTTTGACACTAGTTGTTTGAAAAATGTGCAGAAGTAGGAAATAATTCATCATCATGTACCTTATCAAAAGCATTTCTACAGCAGCAAGCTGCCTACACAATTGATTAAATTTTTGCTAAGAAAAAACGGTTCACGTTATACTGGCTAAGAGCTGGCAAAAGAGCTTAAACATCACCTACCAAGTCTTCCTTAAACCATCATTTACTAGTCAAGCTTCAAATAACCTGTGACTTCAAGCACAGGCTAAATCAAACCACCTAAAATATCTGAAATATCTGTAGAAAAAATTAGTAGCCTATTCATAATACTCAAAAATTGCCATTTCTACTATGTGATAAGAAGCATGAATGTAGCCTTGCTCAGGGTTGGGGGGTCTTTGCAGCGCAACAGCAATAATACAAACTTACTTTGTAAACTAAGAAAATGTCCTATAAATTAAAGATGTAGTGTGGTCCCTGCTATAACAACTACATGTTGTCTTACTTTCTGATGGAAATGTTCACTAAGGTACAATATCACAAGAAATGAGAAATTTGTCTAACCTTTTCAACTCAGAGACATAAAAAAGACTACTTTTTGTTCATCTGCGGCATTTTCGTAAAATCATCAATATAGCAAATACTTCAATCTCTACAAATCATCATTTGGTATAAAAAATTATCATTTGGTATCAACAGTTAACATTTGGTACAAGCAGGCCTATTTGCTCTGATTTCGTAGGTTCTTTTCAGCACTTTTTAGAAGAAATTTTAACCCACAATTTTTTAGGTAAAGAAGTTGGTTTAAAGCTTTTCCTTATTTGTTCATTGGAGGTGGTGCTGGGGCCGCTTTAAAAGGACGGTACTTACAAATTACAGTTGCTGTTGGGGGCCCCTTTGATAGCATAGTACTTGCACATTACAATTGCTGTTTGGGTTCCCTTCAAAAGTATAACACTTGCACATTACAGTTGTTGTCGGTGGCCGCTTTGAAAGCAAGGTACTTGCATATTAAGGTTGCTACTAGGGGCCCCTTTGAAAGCAAGGCACTTACACATTTCAACTGTTGTTGCTGGCCACTATGAAAGCAAGGTACTTGCACATCAAAGTTTCTGTTGGGGGCCCCCTGTGAAAGCAAGGTATTTAAACATTACAATTGCTGTTGAGGACCCTTTTGAAAGTAAGGTACTTTCACATTACAAATGCTGTTGGGGGCCCCTTTGAAAGCAAGATGCTCACACATTACAGCTGCTGTTGGTGGCCCCTTTGCAAGCACAGTACTTGCACATTATACCTTCTTCAAGGCCCCTTCAATGAAGTTTAATAGCAAAGCACATACACATTTCAGTGGCTGTTGGGGGCTCATTTGAAAGCAGATTGCCTTCAAATTACAGCTGCTGTTTGGGCCCCTTTGAAAGCAAAGTGCCTGCACATTACAGTTTCTGTAGGGGGGACCTTTGAAAGCAGAGTATTTACACATTACAGTTTCTTTTAGGGGCCCCTTCAGTGAAGTTTAAAAGCAGAGTACTTACACATTTCAGTGGCTGTTGGAGCCCCTTTGAAAGCAAATTACCTTCAAATTGCAGTTGCTGTTGGGTGCCCCTTTTAAAGCCAAGTGGGCCTACCTACACATCACAGTTTCTGTAGGGGGCCCCTTTGAAAGCAGAGTACTTACTTATGATCTGCTTTATAGTACATTATATAAATGAATAATTAGTTTTTCATAAAAATAAGGAAATTTTACAGGCGTAACTCCTCAAGAGGGGGCCCCCAAAAAGAGGGGCCAAGGCAAGTGCCTCGCTTGCCTCCCCTTAAACACACCACTGGGTGCACCCCACGCATATTTTGGTGCACCCCAGGGTGCACCGTACACACCAGTTGAAGAAGGCTGGACTAGACTACAAATTTGCACAAAGCAGATAAATTTTTTATTACTCATTGTACATTACTTCTATACAGTAGTAGCATGTCAATTAGTAATTCTATCACTATGGTCATTTTGCCACGTTTTTAGTTTTACACAGGGTTGCAGTCACAGTCATAAGGAGTCTGATGTGTTTGGGTGGAGTCGGATTCCTAACAACGGTGGCGGCTCGTGGTGAAATTGGCTGGGAGGGCTGCGAAATTTAATCTCTGGTTGAACATATGGGATTGTCGACCTAGCTGTTTTTATAACTAGCGTTTCCATTCACTCCAGCAGTCCTAATCTTATCAAACTCGTAATTTTCAGTTGTCCTTATTCA
>JGI24022J15233_10002939_pt1 | contig 16471 bp, 13 predicted proteins | sample Ectturendosymbi2_FD_15233 | JGI IMG/M metagenome (IMG submission 15233)
GCAGGGGGTCAAGGCCCCCCTCCAATTTGAAATTTTCCTATTTAACTTTTAGTAGAAAATGGTTGTTCTCTTAGTTTCAAGTCGGTAAAAGGAAAGTTTACCACTGTTGCCCTCCAGAAAAATCCTTCTGACGCCCATAGCTGATGATGGGAAAGGGTGTCGCGAATTTTTCGAGCGGGGTCCTCTGTCTAAAGCCCGAGCGCGGTCCTTGGTATGACGCGCGCGATGGTTTTGATTATTTGCGCATTTCATGGTAGTGGGAGTCAAGTTGGGGAGAAATTTTTCGCGCCGTTTGCGCAGCAGCTTTAGCGATAGCAGGGGATACCACAGGAAACGTTCATGCGAACACATTTGTAAAGCAAATGTCAAGCATTGAGTCTATTGCATGATCACTACACCTGAGAAGGAGACACTGTGTTGCTTTACATTAGTGGTGAAATGGAAAACAGTGCAGATGATGAAGACGACACCCAGCGAACGCAAAACCTTTTTGCAAGTTACACAATTTCATCGCTTAAGTGGCCAACAAGTAGATTGAAACAATATTAGATCCTCACCTGGCAATATATTGCTGTGCTGACTTGTGTCGTTACGTAGGGAACGTTACCATCGGAAAGAATCTTTTCCAATTTCTCAACCTCAAAGTCTCTCAGATAAAAAAGGCAGTCACGAGGGTGATGGGCGTGCAACCCCATTCTTGAGCACGTCGACAAAACGGTGCATGCCTGATCGCAAGTGTGACAGTTTACACAAACTGCGTAAAATTCATTTCATCAAATCATGTTAATTCAAGAAAAAAACTGAACCCGAGTTCCTGCTTCAGTCACTCAATGTCGTTTCCTCCGCTCCGAAAGCATACCCTCTTGTTACGTTTTGTAAGCATGAGCGTCGGAAGGATTGCTTCCAGGGGTGACCGCTTTTGGATTTTTCCGAAGTTTTTCTAGGGGGCGGGCAAAATTGGTGAAATTTGTTTTTTCCCATTCGAAACTAAAACAACATTTTTTGCTATACTTTTTGAAATACAGGGGGGCCAAGACCCCCTGCCCCCCTTCCGACGCCCATGTTTGTGAGACTGACGTTAACACCCAGTGACGTCAACACCCAGTGACGTTAACACCCAGTGTCAGATGCAAATATTAATGTTCAAAAGAACTAGGTGAGTCCAACGTCGACGACATCATGTCCAACACTTTCATGCTTTACCAATATACGGTGAAGACAAGTAAATTTTCTTAGGCAGGTCCTTTTGAAACTAACTATATACTGACTCAGCAACACCATTACGCTGAGTCACCAACATTATTATACTGAGTCACGAATACTATCATGCTGATTCAGCAACACTATTAAAGCTGATTCACCAACACTATGCCGTCTTTCTTTCAACCTAATATTGAATTATAAAATATTGTTTGACACGAATTTTGCGAAGTCAACAGAAAGCAGTGCAAGTAGCAAGAATAGGCGAGGAGCAAAGTTGGCGCTCTGACAGGCAACAGAGCGCACATAACTCACCCTTCCCTGCTTGAAAGGTCGCTTGCATCCACTGCAGAACTGAAACGAGCACATCAGGCATTTGAAATGCATGCACCCACCTTTGGCAAGAGCGTAACGGAACTTGCAGTTGGGACAATCTGCGAACAATGCTTCATCTCAAAATCCCCATCATCTTACAAGTCTTGACACTGACGACTCCGAGGCTTCGATTACGATTTTTGTTGTAGAACGCGAGCTTTCTTGCTTTCTATATTTGTGCCACCACCCACTTCACTGATTAAGGTTGTTAACTCGGGCTCTTTTCATTGGGCCTTGTCACTGTTCATAAATTGTCGTTTCATGCCTGGCCTTAGGCGTTCATGTTGCAGGTGACTTGAATCAAAAGCATCGCCCGAAGTAGATGTTCTCTCGACTTCGTTCGCTAGCGCTTTACGCTGTATGCACACGGCATGTGTCCCTGTGCGTTTTTTGAGCGTATGCGTCTGATTTCGTGACGTCACGTCCTTTTCTGATGCGTCTGGTATGGTCTGCGTTCGAGTAGGAACCTGCTTCTATATTGAGGCATCGGACTCACCGCTCTGACTCACTTTTGCTCGAACGCAGACCATACCAGACGCATCAGAAAAGGACGTGACGTCACGAAATCAGACGCATGCGCCAAAAAACGTACAGGACGCATGACGTGTGCATACAGCATCACTCGGGCTCAATCCGTTAGAGCTTTTTCGCTGCCCTATGCAATTAAGTATTTTTTGAAATATAATTCACATCAGATTTTAATAGATTTGTATAGAAAGCAATAGATTTGTATAGAACATTGAATTTAAATTCCAAACCAATGGACAGTCCCCATTTCGAGAATTTCAAACGAACGATAAATTGTCCAGCAACTCGGGCTAATGTGAGTGAGCCTAGTAAGCAGAGGACTAGCTGGCGTTATCATTGCTTTGTGACGTACGTTACCAACAACGGAGAAGATATCATGAGAACTTCTCGTTTATTGTTACGTAACTGACGTCACAGAGCAACAATAGCGTCAGCCAGAATGAGAGCAAATGCAAATTTCAGTGACGCAAGCCTCGAACGGTTTGTTAAGTCAGTCAGAATAATCGTATGATGAGCCCGAGTGACGCTGATCACCTGGAGTCGCCCCTGAGTCTTGATCAGCAAAGAGTGAAGCCGCAGATATATCGCGAACAATCTTTCACGAAATCACTTGGCATTGTTTTACTAGTGATCGGGAAACTGCTCCTACGTAAGTATTTCGACTGAAGTTCAAACCTATTCCGTTTTCCTTCAGGTGAGCCGCGAGTCCGGCCGCTTGGAAGTCAGGGTCGTTCAACTGCTTCCATTCAAGAAACGCTTGGCAGGAAATCCCCTCGTGCTGCTCCTCCCACGGCTTCTTGCAGTTGTAACAAGTCGCCTGGAGGAAAAGCAAGCTAAGTTAGAGAAACAGAGATACAAGAACGTTTCACCAGAAAAAGACCAGAGGCGACTTCATAAAAAAAAAACTATTTGAAATAGTTTTTTTTTTTTTACTTTTGAAGAAAAAGCTTTTGTTTTAGATTTAGCGCATTTTTGTGTCAGTGAGTTGATCAAAATTAAAGAGACCATGGGTGGCGATAGCTCAGTGCAGAAGTGACCGCCTCTCAATGGAAAGGTTGGGTGGTTGATCCACGGTTACTGAGTGAATCGTTGTAACATTCTTTGGGCAAGGAGTGATCACCTAAAAAGGCCCCGACAAGAAGCAAATTCAAGCAATTGCCGTCACCCCGTCAAAAAAGACCACGCATGCGATTTCACAATGGGTTTCTTCCATTGGAAACAACTGGTTTGCCAAAAAGATGAGAAAGAAAACACAGCTAAAAAGCAGGAGGAAGTCCAGCCTAACAATAGAAACGGAACTCCAGCAGTGACGTAACGATCTTCGCAACAGCAAGTAACAAAGCAACGGTGGGTTTTGCAGCAAGATTTAAGTGAATGGGTGAAAAAATCGTTCCTGGCAAATTGAATCGCAAGCTTCGTAGCAGTAACACTTCACATCAATTTGTGACCGACCACTGAGGAACGCTCAATGATTTCAGTCTTCCTTACTTCGGCAGCAGCATTCAGTCAGCTGCAATGTTTATACTGTGTACCAGTAATTTACGCCTATTTTTTTAAGAGAAACAAAAGGCTCCCTCTTGCGGTTGGGCCCAGGACCTGATGACGCAAGCCAAAAAAGTCTAAACCTACCCCTGATATGACGTCACCCACAAAAAGCTTAATCCAAAACTTCCCAATTTCTTATCGAAAGTACTACTGGCTTTCCGCATCTTTAGAGGGTTTGAACATCTCTCTAACTCAAGCTACTGCCGAGTTATTACTTGCCCAACTTGGGCAAATCCCAGGATTCAGGGGGTCAAAAACACTCGTTTCTCTGGGAACAGTGACCTTTTCTGTCCCAAGCATCTTTGCAATAAAAAGGTTCAAGAAGTAGAACTACCGAGATTACCAGTGTATTTCAAGAAACGTAATCGGCTCAAAGTTTGCATAGAACAGTTTTTTAGCATAACTCCATAATTCCTTCTCTAGCTTCGTAATATTTTCTTATGATCCATGTATAACAGCAGCACCGCGGAAAATACGTTTGTGACATGTATTTTTTACAAAAGCTGCAGAAAGTTTTTGGAGTGCGACCAAAACAGACTTCCCATAAAAACTGGCCGGGCGTCCCATCCCCCCCAACAACAGGAAAATCGTGCACAACCCCCTGAACAAACAATAACAACAAATGCTAAAACACGCAATTTAAAATTTACCTGTGATTGGAGGTCGAGAAAATCAGCGGCATGTGAAACAGTGCGTCGTAAACGGTTCATACAGTTTTTGAACAAGTTCATAATCAACACACCGTATCACGGCAGCAGCGACGTACCTTGCGGCAAGCGGAACAGACCATTCTCAAGTTGTTTTCTTCTCGCTCGTACAAGAACCCATTCGTGCACTGCATCAACGTAAACTCGCATTATTCGCACAAAACACATTTCCTGCTGCAGCTTCACGGCGGCGACCTCAGTGCGAAACCAGCATCAGTTTTACAACTTTTTGTTTTCCAAGTTGGCAGCCGAGAAATTATCAGTTTAGTTTTTCACGCATTTGCGCTGGAGCGGAGTTAGGTTGTTGCGTAATCGCTTGCGCTGGTGCGATGCTCGGGTCTGTTACGTGACACCGAATGTTATTTATCCATTCGCGAGAGCTTTGTTTGGAAGATCCAGAAGAACAATTTCTCAGCAATATGAAAACACAAAGTTTATTAAAACAAAAATTACCGAAACATTTTCCGTTTAAAAACAACACCAGAACCAGACATTTCCAACAACACCATTCAAATTCTCACATTAACTCGTGTACTCACATGCGAACTCACATTAACTCGTGTACTCACATGCGAACTCACATTAACTCGTGTACTCACATGCGAACTCACATTAACTCGTGTACTCACATGCGAACACCATCGGAAGTTTGGCATTTTCATCAGGGTCTGGTCACGTAGCTTCTGTTGGAAGAGAGCGTGGGACTCATCGTCCAGTCTGTTGCGGATCTGGAACGGGAACCAGCACCACATTAAACAACGGGCGTTTCACAAACAACGGAAAGAAACCATTAAACACCCAATAATCTCGCATTTTTCTGCAGCATGTGTATTTGAGGAACAGCGTTGACACAAAAGTTTTGGAGACATAAGCTAGGTTTTTGAATAAAACAATGTAAGCCTGTAATTTCTGCTTTCGGTGAAACAAAACACTGGTTGACAAGGTCTTCAGGACTGTTAAAATTACACTTATGCGATTAGTGTACACGATATTTCTAACGTAGTTATATCTTTATAAGGAAAATTGTTTGCATAATTATTTTCTCAGCTGTTTAAGCAATTACTTTCAATCTTCTAACATCAGTATGGGATAGGGGTCGGCAACTTTTTTCAACAAAAGAGCCATTCTGCTTCATCCTCCAGCAGATATGACCGGCGAGAAGCCACAAAACGTTGACGTCGTTTTATTTTTCATGCAACTTCATATGGACACAAGCTAAATTGTACTCAACTTAAACCTCAGTAATCATAATAAAATGCAAATTTAAATCCCAAGTTTTGTCAAATCCAGAAAGAGCAACTTCAGAAGCGCTAAAGAGCCGCAGGATACCGACCCCTGGTATGGGGGGTAACAACAAGCCAGCGTATGTTGGCGCCATTGATCAAGAACCTGCTCCGAAACCGAAGCATGCGTTTCTGACGCTGAAAAACTCACCACCACGTCCAAGTAGTTGAAGTAGTTCGTCGCCGCTTCTTCGTCAGCGTCGATATCAGGCATTTTGCACACGGGACAAACGATGTCCCGGATGTGGCCTACGTTTATTTTGAAACGAAGATAACGCGCCAGGCATTCATGACAATATTTGCATTCACTGTCAGTGCATGTGGTCATACATTCAACCTGATGAAACATAAAAATAAGATGAGAATAACAATTTAAAAACCGGCAATGCGAATGATCTCGAAAGCATTGTTTTCAATCCAACATTTTCAAAAAGATAAGATCATTACTTGTAGGGGGGCTGTAGGGAGTGGGTCGAATTTTGAATTGCGTCACCAGATTGGACCAAAGGTTTTCCTTTATTCAACCGCTTTCGAAACCAACCCCAACACAGGAGTTCAGCCAAATTTAAACAAACGTTTATTTCGTTGTAGACAATGCATGACTATTTAAGAGATTCCCACCAGAAGTACCAGTATGGTAAGTATTGAAAAAATTTAAAACCTCCCACAACTATTCGCCGTCTACCTTGCTCCGTGCAAACGTTTCAAGACAGAGCATGCATCTATTCCTCAGGTACTTCATTGCTCCGTCAAGGTTATCTGGAAAAGACTGGGCGGCTTCGACAAAATCTTTCAAATCGTAAGTGCTGAGATCAGTTGTTGAGTCTGAAAACAAAGCAGTCAAATTGTAAATGTTTGCAGATGTCTGGATTAATTGCACGTCGATTAATCCGCGCAACAAAAATAAAATTATGCCTCAAATCAGTGATGTTGTTTTAGTTTCATGTGAAACCCACGCAGATCCGTGTGTGCAAAGGCCACAAATGCGGCTGATTTGTCACATTTTTTTATTTATTGGATGTAAAAGAAACCATTACTCATGTTTTTTGTTTGGAAATCCACAAAACATGGATGATGAATTTCATAACCAAATTGTGACAGTAGCAAGCGCACTGCAAATGCTATTTCAAACCCCTTGATATATTCCGTAATATGCGTGTACGCACAAGTTGTCCTTAATCTACGGCTGGCAAAAAGATCTTGTTGCCAACTGCGGGCCAATCTCTGACCTTTCACTCATTCACAAAATATTTGAAAAACTACTTTATATCCGACTGCATACTGAAATTGAACAGCACAATCTTCTCTGAACACCAATATGGTTTTATAAGCGAATTGTCAACATCTCCAGCTATATATATGACACAATGAAAGTTTTTGCGAAATACAACACAGCAGCCCAGTGGTTCTCGAATGGAGATATGCGTATCCCGTGGGGTACGCATAGGTGCTTTGAGGGGTACACCAATTTTTTAATTGTCTTCATAATGAAATTTTAATGCAAGAGTACAACGAGAGGTACATTTCTAATTAATGCGCTCATGATTGAAGCGAAGAGGTACTTGATAGACAAAATTTTACCCAAAGGGTACATCACTAACAAGTTGACAACCACTGCTATAGCCAACAGTAGTTGGGGAAAAGGTCAGTTACCCGGTAGGTAAATTTGGGGCTTCTCCAGGGCTCTTCCTTTGGGCTCATACTCTTGTTTGTACGTGGATGATCTTCCTACATCGTCAAACTTAAAATCCTACACTTTTTGGTGATGATACATTGTTGACCATATCTAGTGTGGACTCAACCAAATTAGGAGTTGTGAGCTGCAAGTAATTGATGAGTGGATGCAATAGAACAAGTTGTCTGTAAATCACGTAAAAATCACATATATGCTCATCAACAACAAACCTAACCAATCTTTATGATGTTAAAGTTAAAACTAATGACTGTAAAATAAACCACAGGACCTGCAGCAAGTACCTTGGAGCATACATTAATCACATATTTTCTTGGTCAGACCACATACACAACCTTGAAATAAAACTCTCCAGCGGTGTTGAAGTGTCTTATAAGAGAATACGCTTAGTAATAATGTATTGAGATTGTCATCTCCAAAATGCATTTGGTGTCTTGGATGGCGAGCTGGAAAAACTGTCTTGAGTGTTTTTTGCAACGAACAATGACCTACAATTCTTTCAAGTCGCGAGTCTCTCCACTGTACAAAAAGTTAAACTTTCTGAAAGTGAATGACATCAGTATTCCCGAAATAGGCAAATTTATGCAGAGCTTTTCAATGTCGTAACCTTCCTGCTAATTTCTTTAAGTCACTGTCATGCAATCCTTGGAGCTAAAAGAGGTAGATGACATTGGCAATTAGCTTCACTAACTAAAGGGAAAAGGCATGTAAAGCACCTTGGCTCAAAAGTCCTTGACTGCATTGACCTTTCTTTTCTAAAATCTTTCGATTTGTTTTCAAAACGTTGTTATAACGAACTAGTTTCTGCATATGCTGATTGAAGGCACGGTGCTGTGGATTATCGAAGATTAGGGTTGTACAACATCGATTCGATTGCTTTAGTTTATATGCCAATATATCTTTAAGTTTGTTTGTCCTGTATATGTTGTAAACCAAATGTTTCTTGCTCTTTATTTGTTGTTGTTGTTTCCGCAATGCTTTTGTGTTACAGGGACATTGCGGCAAGAGCCCTTCTTCATCATCCCCAATATAGGCTGATGTCCACTGAAGACTCCTGCACCACACTCTATACACGTGTGTTGGTGTTCGCTGGGCAATCACTTCTTGAATGGTACAACACATCTGCAGCATCTGGACGCTAAGCCGCATAACATGAACAGACCACATCCGCAGAAACTAAATCAAGCTGCCAAACGTAGCAGCAAGTTTTTCCACTAAGTGGACGAAAGATTCGATGCTAGGAACGCGTAATAAAATTAAATACACTGTCGGTAAAATATGCGATGTTTAGCTTTAACATTTGTTTATCCACACCCCCAGGTCCGCTCAACGTGATATTTCTCACAGAACGGCAGCAAGATTCAACCTACCGGAACCGTCGTCTGTGACGTTTGGGTCGTCTGCAGTGAAGTGTGACAACAATGCGCACATCATAACAGCAACCGCTTCACTTTGCAACGAGAATGCAGCAATCAGGGCGTGCTGCATTCGCTGCAAGAAAAAATTGATAATGGCAAGATTCAGTCAACACGAACATCCATGGTTCGTTTCTCACTAAAGAAGCTGAAAGACAGAGCAGGGCTACTGCGTGAGTACTGGTCCTTGCTCTTCTCACAGCCATCGACACTTAGCTGTCCAAAAAGTTAAGGAAAACAGCAGAAGCTCAACTAATCTCGAACAAATACCTTTTTACGCAACAAATAAACAAGGAACGCGTATGAGCAGCTAAAAACGCAGCTATCTATTGAAAGCAGCTCTTCCGCACAAAGAATTGGTCACGTTGATTTTACCAAAGTATATATTTTGCCTACTGAGCAAGCATCCTCAGTTGTTTTTCAAGTAGAAGTCGATAAATACAAATTTGAGAACTACTTCCAATTTTTTTCGAATTCTTCAAGTGGGCGTTAGAAGATAACAATCAAATCTTGTAATAATCAAATCTCAATCATGACAAAATGGCACAGGAATTACAGGCGAAAAGTTTGTTACCAGTTTGTCCTTCATTGCAAGCAAGTCGTTGATGGTTAGCAACGTTTCATCAAACTCCTCGTTATCTGAAAGAAAACCAACCTATAATTTAGATACTTGTCAATAAAAACTGTCTGTAAACAATCATCTCGGAATAGCGGTTACTCACTTAGCTTTAGCTCGATCTGCATTAACGCAGCTCCGATCAGTTCATAGCATGTCATTAACATGCATGACCACCGCTTTGCTCGGCAAGAACTACTCTGTATAACCATACAAATTATTTTAAGCTTGCGTCTCACACATTGTCTCAAAGCCTCTGCATTTCATTGCGACTGAAAGAAGCTCTTTGAGGCATATTCTAAACCCAAGCGGCCGTGAGCAGGAATCAATGAACACGTCAAGTTCAAATTTTGATAAAGTTTCAGTTTTTCTCCTTATTTATAATGATAGCTTCATAATGGATTAATTAAAAAGAGAACCGCCAAATAACTAAGTTTATTTAGGCATCGAAACGAGTTCCTGTGTACTGCGCATTGGTTTGATTCAGTAAGCCATGGTTGGCTTGCTTTGAGATTTTCCGAAAGTGTTGACATAAACGCGCCTTGGCCTACTGTTCATTACCTACAGGAGAGAGAAGCATCTGTACCTACCTAAGGAATAATGGAATTCTTTAACTAGAGGCAATTGCAACGCTTTCAATAAAGCTTTCCAATCCCCAGTGCTTCTAATCATAGCTTTCTGAATAGTATCTTCATCGAGCAATTCTCTAAGATGAAGCTTTTCGACCTAGAAAATTCAAGGTTTAAGGTGAGACGAACAACAAACGCCTTTACCGCTTTCGCCGTTTAAACGCAACGCAAATTCCCCTTTAGATGCTGGCTTTTCATAGCTGGACATACAGTGTTAGGAGATGGCTAGGCTTACGCAACACAAAGCAACAGAATACAAGTTTCGTTACGGGAGTTAAACAGTCTCCATCAGGCAGACCGGGAGTAAAAGTTCCAAAAAAGCTAAAGAAAGAGCTTCTGTGAGACACATTCAGGCATGAAAGCTTTTAGGACATCCGGGCGTAATCATCCAAGCATGGATATCACTATTCTGTGCTTTCAAGCTGGTCAGTTACCAAATCACGGGAATTTCCGAGGAGAGTTCAGCAGATGTGCAAATTTAAAAAAAACGAAGTTTAACTCAAACCAGTTGCAAAAATGTTGCACTTGTGTATCTCTAACAAACTCCACCTAAGCCGCTCTATTTGTTCATAACAAAAAATCGTAAAAATGGATTCCTCTTTGGGGGCCACTGGGCCCCTGTTGAGAAACCCTGTACCTCGGCGCCAAATCTTATTGAATTGCACCAAGCACTTACGTATAAAATTGACGCATCCGCCCATAAGGCATGGCGTAAACTTGACAAGGGATACAAGCTCAGTAGAAGTGATGCCGAATTTAAACTTCAAACATAATCAGTTTTAAACGCAACTCAAAACTTAACGATCCAATGAAATCGTGCAAAGCACTTTAAAAATATAATTTCTTTCAAATTATTGGTTTTTCCTTTGTTTCTTATTCTACTTTGCAAAACCACTCCGGTTTCATTTGTTTCCATCTCTTTCATTTCCAGCTTTGATTTTGGCGAATTTGCTCAAAACTTAAAAGCATTTCCCAGCGTTGCGTTCGGTATTAAATATAAAAGGAACTGCGTAACTATGTGTCTGCGAACAATTCCGCTTTTAATCATCGAGCATAAGCGACAACGTTAACACTGAAAAGTCAACCCGGACAGAGCAACAAACTTCAGATTTGTTGCAACAGATCACATAACACGTTGTAGTCCGACACTTCTTGCATGGTGAACACTGACAGTATCCGCCACGCAAAAGTTGTTACATTTGAAAAAAATTCTCTTAAAATTTTTGAATTTACACAAGACGCGGTTAATTCACAAATTTCAATGGGAAACACTTCGTTGGCGGAGTTAGGAATATTTCAAAGATTTTTTCAATTCAATTATTTCTTTCAAATTACAAATCTTTTCGCTGAGATTTTTAAGAGCGATACTTTCTAAAACAAAATTTTTACAAACGGATCACCATAACTCTGTCCCTTTGACGTGTTCAACGCAGCGTAAATTCATTGCTTACGGAATCAACAGTGACACTTTTTTCAGTCACGAGATAACATGCATCTCCATTTGAAATTAAATCTAACGTGTTAAAAACGCAAACAAAAATAGATCACCTTCGCACGCGTGCGATCAAACAGCGTTTGTCGAGCTTCTTCAACACTGCCATTGCATGACGTCAGCAGGTCCGATGCATCGTCATAAGACGGAAGTGACGTCTGAAACAAAAAAACAACCAATTTATATCTTACAAAATCTTTTGAATTACATCATTAGCAGTTTCAAGCTTTGACTGGTGGTCGAACAGTGCATATTTTCATCAAAGCATCGGAAGCAGAAGAGCAAAAATTGAAGGGATTTTTGAAAAATGCGTAAACTACAATCAGTTGGCTATTTCGAAAAAAGCACGCTACGTTACTATGACAAAAACTATGTCTACATAAAAATGCAAAAAGAAGATTCACAACCATGTCCAACAACTTTCATATGGGGGCAGTCGATGTGTCGAAGGTGAAACAGCAATAACCAGAACTTCAAATGGTTTCGATGGTGGGATTGTTTGTGCGTCACTCAAAAGCAAAGTACGTTGTGTCCAAGGTTCATTTGCTATGTGGATAGCTTCAGCCCATTACCACAATAAAAAAACATGTAATTTCTCGTAACAGGTCGAAATAACATTAAAACGAGACAGTCTTAATTAGGAAGGCTTCTAGCGTGTGCAGGATTGAAATCAACTTTTAACTAGCAGGGGCATACGAAACTGAATGCGGTGAATACATAGAAAAAGATTCGCGGAAGCAAAAAAAAGCAAAAACCAACATGAAAACAAACAGAGTTCGCAAAAAAATTAACCGCAAAGGAAACAACAACGAAGCCGAAAGCAACGTTGGAAGGAAAACCGAACACGGAGCGCGCGGAGAAGCTGGAGGCGATGCATCCGGTCACAAATAGCAATAGCTTGGTCGAAGCCCATCGTCCTTGTGCGATGATGTGCTCAGTTTGCAGTAAAAGTAACATTTCCGATGGTACGAACAAAGCAAATAAGCTCAAATCATATAGTTGAGCTATTTGCTTGCATGCTGAAAGCTTAGCTCGCTTAGCTATTTGCTTAGAAAGCTTAGCTCGCTTAAGTACAACTCATTAATTGTTATTTAATGTGACACAAGTCAGCTGCACACAGACTCACGCAAGACATCAGTTCTTTAATCTTTTCATCCCAGTTGGCCTTAAGCCAGAGCGCCGGGGATCCCCCAATGCCGCCAATCCGGATCTCTTCCAAGGCAATTCGAACTTGATGCAGGCTGTACCCGCTAGCTTCAGCCTCCTGCAACAGACATTACACCGATATTATTCACATTACACCGACATTTTCTGTGTAGTTGTAGTCTCCGTGTTAGCAATGGCCGCAAACTACAAGCTCGTCTTAACCGCTGCTGCGCACGCGAGCCGTTTCGGTCTCTCAAAATACAGTAGAACCTCTCTGCATAACCACCACTAAAATACACTAAAACCTCGATTTATGACCACCTCGGCGTTCTGATGAAACAGTTGAGGTCTCTTAAAATGTCTTTATGGTCACCAAGGCCACAGCTACGATGGTTCGGCCACGTGACCAGAATGCCCGGCGGGATTGGTTGCTGGCGCTACGGTTACCCACCATACGTACAACTGATAAAATCATGTCATTGCCAGCTGAGATAAGTAGTACTTGACTTGGGTAAAGTTGTTTGGAAACAACAGAGCATGAAGTGTTCATTGAACATGGCTTATGTTGATACACAACGCAGTTGAGTGTTCCAGTGGGTTCAGAATATTAACATCGCAGTCCGCACTTGGGTGATTGTGATGCAATGTTAGGAAAGCTACAAGGAAGTGCCATCTAGTCTTGGACCAAGTAATAACGCTGAAACTGAAAGCTCAGATTCAGCCAGAGCTGAACTCAGCGACCACAGAAATACCAGGAGAGTGCATGGTGTGCCATGAAGCCACTTTATGGCGTCACTGTTGACTTCAATGGAACTGCCAGATATCAAATATCTGAAAATATTTTCGATTTTTAGTGTCTGCGCCGCCCATCTCGACTTGCTTGCGCCGTGGACCACGTGACTACTTTCGCAGTGAATGCTGCACTGGTGGCGAGTCAGTGGCAGCGCCGCGCGTGGAGCTTCCTCATACTTGTACCCTTGCTGAGAAGGAGGCTGTAAAAGTGCCAGACTTCGGTTTGACCCGAGCTTGAGTCGAACCCGTCCCACCAGCTTCATACATTCCTGCTCACTCCGCTGTACCACACAGCCGGCCACCAACAGGTAATGGCAAAAAGAAGAAAATCCCGGCATGAAACTGCCCATCGGCGCAAGCGCCAAGTACAATGACAAAAAGCTAAAGTTTCACGTGAATCCCACAAAAACAATCTACAACTGACTGATGTCTAAGACTAATACAAACTCGCGCTTAACACATGCACGCGTGGAGATACTCACCCTGATGTAATCCACCATTTCCATGCTTTTAATGCGAAGGTCTTCCCTTTCTGCGTGGATTTGCATTTCCTGCAGCGTCATGGTCGAACTGCATAGTACAGGTCAACTGAATTTCAACAATCGCAAACAACCATCTGAACAATCAGACGCTGCTGTGGGTCGCAACAAATATCGCAAGATGTCGCGACAGCGATTCTGCCTTTTGTCCCCTCCCCTCTCTGCTACACAGAAACACCAACGTTGGTTCAACCGTAACATCTAGTTATATTTGAATTGTTGTAAGGTTTCATGAATAGTTTAGCAACCACTTCCAGCTCTTAACACCTTTGCAGTGCTAACATCGTAAGGTTAAGAATACAGAGTGAGCAACCCGGATTAGCCCTAAAAGTGACAGTAGATGGAGTTTACGACAAACAATTTACGGTGGAGCAGGCGGGTCGGGTGAGGTGGCTCCTACCCTCGCCTGGCACCCAGATGCTGAAATTTGTATTTTGGTAATATTTTTTAAGTTTTCGCTTATAGAATTGCAAGGAAATGTATTATTGGTAATATTTTTGATATTTTTTAAAGTTAATACAGCTGAATTTTTTTGAGATGTCATAAATTGCGTAGATTTTGCCGAAGCTGGGTCCAGGCGATTGCAGGGATCGCCTGGACCCGCCTTTTATGCGTCGTGTTACAAACGGCATTGGTTGGATACACCCAGTTTGTACACGTCTGTCTAGCTGTCGATAGTAAGTACGCCTTGCCCGGTGACATTGGGCGCGCAGGATCAATATGTCCACGTCGTGCTATAGACATTGCTGAAACAGGAAATGCCAATCTAGCTTATTATCATTAAAGCTATTTTAATTTGTCTTTGAGTATAATGTTTTGAGTTTACGTATGCAAATTGTTTGAGGATTGTTGTTTGGAATACTTTTCCTACAAAAAAGTTAATAATTTCGCATTAACGAATTTGTAGACAAAAACTTTCGATTACTAAGATCTTTTTGTGGTGTTTTTAGAGTATAAACGGCTTACAATTCGCTTAAAGATATTGTACCCTGCCAGAATAAAAAAGCTGGGAAAACCATGTAGTAAACGTTAACTGCTCACAGGCTTCCTGCTGCCATGAAGGACAAAGCTCGAAAAAGTCTTCCTGAAAAATTTTTGTAAAATCAGATTTTGCAAAAACTGAGCAAAAGCATCATTAAAGTTTCGGCCCTAAGCACATTGTACGTCGTCCTAAAGGTTGCGTTTACAGTATAGCTTATGCGAATTATGTAATAACAACTGTTGCAACTCAAATTAGCTTCGTTGTTTCTAATTTTGAAGAGTCGTCAGGGGCTGTCAACAATGGCAGTTGTACTGAAACTACAACCTCCATACTGCCCTGGAAGCTTAAATGTACTTAAAACTAAGAGCATACGGTGCCCCGAAGTTAGCACAGGGTCCTGTGTTCATTTCGTCATGGCATGTTACTGTATCCCTTGTTTCCAGTTCACGAAAGCTCGCACATTCTTGAAGTCAGAGACTTTCCCTAACTTTTATTTTAGTTTGCGGATCTACTTTTGTCAGCAGTGCAAGTTGCTCTGAAATTGACCTATGATCACAATAGAGTCTGGACATTCCCCGAACCGCGAGAGCATCGTCAGTGGCTCCATGACAACCAATTGCCATCACAATTGTAAGGGCGTCGATTTCAACACATAGCCTGCGTTTCCCTTATAAATTAATTCCGGTATTTACCAGCACTGTTACCAGCGGGTGGCCTATCAGTAAGTTTGCACTGTTTATGGTCACGACAGTTACTTTACATGGTCTGCCAAAGCAGAAAAGCTTGCAAAAGAAAAATTTCCATTGTTGGAACACAATATAAAAAATCGACAACAACAGTCGAAAGAAACGGCGGAAAATGGGGTTAAATCCCACTCACTTCTTTAGAACAAAATCAGTGAAGTACCTTTTGTAAAATTATGAAACTTTAGGTCAAAGATAAGCTTTTCCTTCAACCTGATGCACAGTATTCGATAGTTTGATACAAAATACGGAAGGGGCATTTACGTGACGTGTCAAGTATCGCTGATAAGTCGAAAGGTTGTGGATTCAGATCAGACGTACTGCAGACTAGAAGTATTTTCTGAAATAACTGCGTTTTTAAATTTTTGTAGCAACAGATAATTACGTTCCAGTAATTTATCGATAGATTTTTTTAAGTAACCAGTGATTGAAGTGGATAAAGATTTTGCTACGCAGGGTGCTGCAGATAAAACGGCGTCCTGGAAACAAATAATAATTGTTCCGCTCTGCTACAGATATTTTGCAGGCAATGCAGATGATAGAACTTCTGTGTTTTTGCCAAATCAGCTGTTTCAGATGAGGAAAGCAGTGATGGCAGCAGCAATGAACAAGGCAGCTGCTCCACCATGCAACCATCTTATCAATTTCCAACAAGAAACACTGCTTAGTGGGAACGTTTTCCACCAACAGAAAAGGTCAAAGGCCACAATTTTTTTCACTGCATCTCCCGGAGTTCCAAAAGTAGCTGTAAAAACTATTGTGACGTTGAAAAAAAAAAAAAAAAAA
>JGI24022J15233_10002940_pt1 | contig 16469 bp, 10 predicted proteins | sample Ectturendosymbi2_FD_15233 | JGI IMG/M metagenome (IMG submission 15233)
AATAACGAGCCTCGGCTTCTTCCATGAACGGATCGGTGTCCTTGTTGGCGACCAGCTTGCGATACAAGTCTGCAAGGGTGCCACGGGAGGCGTATTCAAGCACCAGGAAAATCCGTTTGCACGACACGAAGACATCCAACAACATAACCTGCGTTAGATCAAAAATAAATGTTGAAAGGCAAAAGATTAGTTACACGAGTTCAGAAAGACAAAAACTTCAAGTCCATGACTAGCTTTGCAGCAGATGAACCCCACAACCGCAATCTGGCGACGTTGCTCGGGCAAAAAAGTTCATATTTCTTTTCAAATGTCTTAAAACCATGTATCTTCTGTCTTTCTGTATGTCTGTCTACGAGCAGATGGATAATATCATAATGTTGCTCTTCGAAAGACTTATCGCTGAGTTACGTAACATGCATTTTGTTTTTGTATTTATCTAGGTCAGGGGTTCTTNACCTTGTTTCCCTCGTTTAGCCCTTGGAAAATTTAATTAATTTTGCCGCCCAATTTTTTTTTACTTTTTCTCTTGTACAAAAGCATATAATGAGCCAGAGGAAAAGAGCTATGAAATAAGGAATTCAATGTTGAGGCCTTTAAGTAATAATTACCTGGAGCCTAAATAAATATAATGACAACACTGCAATAGTAGCTTTGTTCTTATCGATAACTTAAGTCTTCAATCTTGCGGATATGCGCTGTTGAAGTAAAGCTTTACTGGTGTTGACAAGAGTGAAATACGCAAAAAAAGTTATGCTTAAACATAAGCTTGAATCGTAATCTGGTGCAAAACCTCAACTTTTCAACGATTTAAAATATGCAATTGCAATACGATGCAGTGAATTTANCCACTTTGGTTGTTTGTTTATCATAATACAGTAAATTTTGCCACTAAGCAGGTTAACTTTACCCGGTTACAACCCCGGAGTTCCGAACAGCAAATCTTTGTCAACCAGAGCAAGCTGAAGAATCATAAACAAGTTTGCAAAAGAATATGAAAAAACCTTCCAACTCTCTCCCGAAATAAGCATTAAAGTCACTCACGATGTTTGGATGTCCATAGACTCTTTCCATGTTGGCGATCTCGTTTGGCACGTACTTGGCCAGAAGTTGAACAAGGTCAGTCCCAACATCGGCATATATAATTTTGATGGCTACCTGATCAAGACACATCAACACAACTTGGATTTAGATCTCACGCGGAAGGCAAAGCACTCAGCGTGAATTACCCTCACGAAGAACCCCGGTACCATTTGTTTGTTAACTTACTTTTACATCACAGTTTAAACCACCTCGCTGGTTTAAACGCTTTTTCCTCAGTCCGCCAACAATAGGTAGGTCTGACCGGATTCGCGTTTGCAGTGTAGTTGAAGTGCAACCAGGGATGTAGTGCTAACAAAAAGGTGAAGGAACGCACCCAAAAAACTAGCCCTTTTGAAACAGCTTCAAACTCTTTTTAAAGAAAAACTTGAAAAGGTGTGGGAACTCCGTTCCCACGCGTTCCCCGCTCCACTACATCCGTGAGAGCAACACAGAAAACTTTGATTTTGTCTATAGAATACTGTGCAGGCTTTCAATTTGACTGTGACGTCAGAATTCTTGCAGCTTACCTAGAATTTAATCCAGCTGTTCGCAACATTTCAGTACGAATTTAGAAATGTACGGCTTCCACGGGTACCGGTACTTGCATTACTCCTATACTTCGTGTGTAAAGGCATGAAACACAAATGCAATTGCAACATATATGCAGTAACACGGGAGCAGCACATATTACGCAGAAGAGTTTTATACTATTTTGCATGCCGAAGCCAATTAAACTCAGTCAACCAAGTAAAGTAACGGGCATGTAGGCAAAAAAGTTCTGATAGGTGTTTTTTGAAAAAATAACTTAGATGCATTGTAGACAACTCCAAGCATGTGGAATCACACTCAATGCACTAGCAGTGGTACCATCCTCTTTGAAGGAATAGAAATCTAGAATACAACTCGCTGCAAGCCCACCTAGCTGTTAAATGACTGTGACCGTACACTTAACATATTGTTTTTTTCAAACAAAATACGCTGCATCTTACCTTCAACGGTTTACCCGGTGATTCCCGAATGAGTTTCAGTTTCTCGCTGTTTTCGATCTTCTCGGGTTGAGCCTCACCTAAGAATATTCTACTCACAACACCACCGCCAAGGTACTTGTCGGAAATAATATATCCCTTAGAGACACATATTTCCCTCTCCTCCTTAGATACGGATTTCAGCAAATCGTTGGTCATTTTTGCTGCTCTTATGTTTTCGTTTTCACGAAATTCAGCTTTGCTAAGATATCTCTGTATACTGAACGTATGCTAGGGATACAAATTGCAAATGAGCTGGACAGGCTGCGCAGATCGCTTGGATGCCACTTAGCAACACTCAATTGTGATGCTACAATTGTATGCATTGTGTGCTCACACCAACTGTAGCCTACCTACTAGCAGGCATTCCAGGCTGCAGTACCAGTAACTAGTAACTACTGCGCAGAATCATTTCAATTGGGCTTTTATTCTGAAATAGCCTAACAAACAATCCTGTAATGTTATTACCTTCCAACACCTGAAGTAAAGTTTATCCGAGGGTACAGTGTACCCAACACAAACTCGATAATTCACTTGTAGAAAGACTGTTTGCAAGTGTTGCAGTCTTTATAATACCCCACTGACACAAACTCAGCTTTGGCGTAAAATCACCTCGCCAAATTTTCCACGACTGCACCAAAATGGTAAATATCAGTTGCATAGCCAGCTCAAAATTTTTTTTGGGAGGAAATTACTAAATAGGTTATGCTCAAAATTTGGGCGACCATGGCCCCCTGGCCACGCCTATGGTAAATATTGCAGTTACTATTATAAAGTCTTCATATTAATTTAGGTAAATATTGGTGTAAACAGGATTTGTTTTGCTTGTCGACAAACAGTTCTTTGAAAACAGTTGTTTCTCAAAACGTTCAGTATGATTTCTTTTTAATCACTGTTTTTTCGCTGTTGTTTATTGCACGACTTCGCACGACATTCAAGTTTCACTCTGTTACAACTTGGCCACATTTTTGCAAGGTAACATTTGGCTTGCGCCAACTTTCTACGGTCATGAACGCAGAAACAGGGGGAAGAGAGTACGTCTCATCTTTACTATTTTACCAAGATTATGATCCATGTCTTCGTACAACCAAAAAATAAAAATTCTGAGTAGAAAAGTATTGTAAGCGAGCTTAAAAACACGTGCTTCCAACTGTTTTTTGGATCTTAAAACACTTATGTGTTTAAGGCATACTACGGAGCACGGCAGTCACCACTGTTGGGATAGGGTGCTGGTTGCTGGGCCCTGTTGGAAAGGAATGACGACCATTTTTGTCTTTTTGTGATAGTGACCAGCGTTTTTTATTCATCTCCATCAACCGAAATCTGGCGACCTATGTGGCGGAGTGTCTGCAAAGGATACGTATATACCACTCGTCACGAAACGTTTGCTCCTATGTCTGTAGTAAACCATATTAAACACACCCGCCTTTGGGCACAAGCATATGACACAACTCAAATATTGACAAAAATTCCCACCGAAGCGAGAAAATTTTAAAACAATGAAAAAACAAACACCTAAATCCACATGCTTGAAATAACAATATTTGCTTTGGTTTTCTTGTTTCCTAATAGAGGACAGAATTGTTTGAATTGACTCCGATAAAGCTTCGGATGAACTACTGCAGTTGCTACATGAGAAAAAGCGAACCGAATCCTTAACGCTGTAAATGCAATGCTGAGTTTGAAAGAGAGAGAACATTTTCCTTCGAGGTAAGAAATATTTATTTTAATTAGCCACGAACGGGCAATTCAAGTGCATGACAGTCCCGTCGCCACGGGTTTGGTGGGCTTAGACCCCCAAGCAAAGCTCCAAGTCCCCCAAATTGAAATACGAAACAATTGAAATCACTGAAGTTTTTTTTATATCGTACAGTATTTTAGAATGTCAACCCCCCTACACAAACGTAAAATCCCCCTATTGAAAACTTTCTGGCGACGGTAAGAGTTCGGGACAAACGCGGTATTTGTTTTTCATCTGATCATAACTCGGAGAAAGGCAGTTTGTCAAATCTGTAAGCCTTGCCTCTGACCGTAATTAAGGAATTCTGAGTTCCTCGGTTGATCTGCTGGAAATCTATGTTTCAGAGTCATTGAAACTAGCAATTCACTTCAACGAGTTCTTACGTAAAGTCATTTACGTTTCTATATGTTTTGCTAACAAGCAGGTTATCTTGAACGGATATTTAATATGGTTGTTTCAATCAATCTAACTTCATTCTAGACCTTCAAAATTCTAATTTGACTCTTACCCTAGACCAGGGGTTCCCAACCTGGGGTACATATACCCCTGGGGGTACATTTGCCTATCCGAAGGAGTACATTTAAAGTTAGCAATAGAAGGTACAAATATATTAACATGTTGTTTATTTTCAAATATTAATACATATTTCACTTAATATTATTTTCAAAAGTCATTATATGTTTATTATTAAATATATCTGTGAAAAATCATGAGAAAGTATTTGTCATAAAGAGTTTTAGGGGTACATGTTCATCTGGCAAAATTCTGAAGGGGTACTTCCTTATCTGTTGAAACGCTGTGGGGGTACATGCTCATTTGTCGGAATGCTGAAGGGGTACATTGTTAGAAAAAGGTTGGGAACCCCTGCCCTAGACGTTTGAACTATTTTTTGTCACCCGGTAATGCATGACGCTAATGCTTAGTAGATTATATCGGTCTTTCTTTGCTTAGTATTGATGTATTAACTTTCGATTTAAGTTATGCTTGTTATTTACTTAAGCATGCGCAGCAAGCAACATAATGATGATATTTTCAGCCAAAGAGAATAAATATTACTTCCACTAAAGCATACACTTCTATTAAGCTTGACGACACTAGCGGCAAAAATTTGCGTTATATCAATGGTTGGCAAACTGCGGATCCGACATGTTTTGTGTGGCTCATCTAGCTTAATAGCATTATCTAAAATTAATAGCGAGTTGTCGCCTCATATTTAATGTTTGTTTCATTTATCAATGTGTTTACACGAATTCGTGCGGTGAGTTGCTAACGAGTCTACGCGATTTGATGTGGGTATACTGTAATTTTATGTGAAACTTGCAGTCTTTAGCGAACTTTATTTGACATGCAAACTGATTTTGCGGCTCGCTGGTGTGTTTGGTTTCCTGCCAATGACTGTTCTGCTGAAGAAGTTTGTCCACCCTTGCTATACTGTATATAAAGCGGCGAAAATATCAAAGACGCTAGGAACAAGAAGAGAATATGGTGATTTGTTTAAAAAATGTGCTACTAGCAGAGTGACAAGATGTTTTCACCTAAAACTGACCTCTCTGCAACTTTGAACTACTATTCTGAAACGTTTCTGCCCTCTCTCTCAAGCAGTTTGTGAAGCGTTATTTTCAAATTTTTCACAATCCGGTCTACACATTGCACCCGCAACATCTAAGCGTCTCATGGTAAGAAATTTTTCACATTTGCTGCATTTCATTGCACAGTACGTACTGTAAGCAGAACTCGCTGTCCGCCTAAATCGACATTTTCAAGAAAACTAAGCTGCAACCTGTCGAGATGTTTCAAGCGATCCTCCTTCGGCAGTGTGACCGCAATGCAGACATTTTCCAGCACGGGGCATGATGCCGATGTGTGGTTTTGGCTTCTGACACTTGTTCTCGTATTGTTCATTTCCCATGTATGCCTAAAAAAGTTGTGACGATAACAGGTTCGATCGTTCGTGGGACTCGGGTGAGATCGATTTTAGGTTTCAACTTAAAAAGCTATGTCTTACACTCTCAACTTCGTTTTCAAAGCAAAGAGGTGGACGATGATTGCGATCAGGTGAAAGGGCGATCCGTGTCCTGGCACACCAGAGAAACTTCTATCGGGCATCTTCCTTACGATTACAAGCGTTCGCAGTCATTCCACTCAGTCTTCCAAAGGGGTAAGCATGCTATGATTCAAGTGCTAGCGTAACACGCGTAAGTGTCTCTGGAAAATAGTGGCGCTGGTGGCATGGGCGTCGGAAGGGGGGCAGGGGGTACATACCCCCCTGGATTTTGAAAATAAAAAAAGGTTATTTTCTTAGTTTCGAGTAGGAAAAAACAAATTTCACCACTTTTGCGCCCTCCCTAGATAAATTTTTGAAAAATACCCTAGTGGCCCCCCTGCTGGTAAAAATCCTTCCGACGTCCATGGCTAGTGGAAGAACTTGCAGCCACGCTACCGAAACACAACGCACCACTTGGCCTTTGTGTGCTGTGGTGGGCAAATGTCTCTTCACAAAGCCAAAGGCAATGGCCATTGAGATGGTTTACGCAGTCAGCAAATTTCGCACGCGTTAATTCGAAGCAACCTTTTACAAAGTGTTGTCAACTAATTTTCACAGACAGACACGTTGACCCACAAATATGAACATCCCGCACATTGACAGAGATGCTCAAGCCACAGATCGTTAGAAGTTGTAGAAAAGTTATTGTTACATGATAAAAGATCGTTCAACCATGCACGCTGGTAAGTCTGTGCGGGTCAGTGCTCTCACTTTTAGGGATTTTGTCCCAAGATTGGAACTTTAGACTCTTAGGGTTTTAGGGATTTTTGGGAAAGTTTGTAAATGTGTAAAATGAGTGATTTCAGTTTATTTTGCAAATCATATTTGGTTCTATTTTTAACACTTATCATGGCGCTCCGATTTTATGCTGCACCACCACAGATTTAGGGATTTTTGATGCAAAACGGGGATTTTTCGTACTGTTCTGGGGATTTTTGGAATTGCATTTGTGAGAGCCTTGGTGCGGGCATTGCGTTGCTGGGTCGAACACTTTTCAGTGTTCGCTGCCTTCGGTTGTTTGACGAGTCAGCCACAGCAGTTTAGTGCAGGCTACAATAGCGTTGGAATAGGCCACAACCAGCTCTAAAAATCGGTAAGTGCTTTTATGAATCCGTTCAATCTGCGGATAGTTTCGCGCCAGTGGAAGTTTTTTCAGACCCATCTGCAAGAAAGCAAAGGCTGCACCTAACAACAGCATAGTTTCAAACAAGATTGGGAACTTGGCCTTTTGCAGTCAGATTGTGTAAAATCGGCCGTTTTCTGAAGTCTTTTGCCGGCAAATATGTTGTTTGATCTTATGCCTTTTTTGTGGCATTTTTGAAAAGTTGTCTGAATTTTGGCTTAATTTGCATGTGGTACCACGTTTCGGTATTTATACACGCAAAATGTCTCCATGTGCCCTCACACAAGCACGATTGTCTTCCTGACAGATGAAATTACGCAGTTGGACATTCTAAAATTGAAACCACAGAATAGAAACACTTTGAAATAGTTAACGACGCATAAGGGTCATGATTATGTAGTCAAACCGATCGCAGTTCTAATTTATTTTTTGAACGCAGTAGCTGACGCCCATGTGAGTCACGTTGATTCGCTGAGAGTGCAGTGAGAAGGTGGGTTGTTTGACATGGTGATATCAGTCGACTGGTTGGTCTCTACTATATTTAGAGCAGGTATTTGCAATGGCTTCGTGGAGTGTCATCTGTGATAAAAAATAAAGTGCAAAGAATTGGTGATGATTTTTAGAACTCAGGTGCAGTTACAAAATCCAGTTGCTTTAAAGTTAGTTCTTGATTTCGATTATAATTTTAAATATAAAGCAACTTTGTTTTAGTTGCCTATAGAAGGCTTATATCTTAGGTATTGTATATCTATATTTCAGGAGTTGCATTGAACACACTAGTTTTTCCAAGAGATTGCACGGTAAATGGATTTGAATTGGATTAAAAAATAAAAAATTGTGTTAGTTAGGAAATATTAACATGCAAAATTGTCTTATGAAATTAATTTACAATCACGTTTGGTCTTATGCACCAGGCTTTGACCGCTTATGGGAATTAACCTGGCCATTGCGCTGATCAAGTATCTCCCAACCCTAGTTTCAACAGATAATGAAAGTGAGAACTGAAAGTTGATGTAGTGCAAAGTATATTGGTTAATAACATTGTCGTTGCCTGATCTGCCCTTTCACGCTTGGTGAACCCAGGTAGCCAGTGGCGTAGGTAGAAAATTTTCATGGGGAGGTTTCGTTCAGGGTCATATGGTGTTCATTTGCATTTGGTGTGCACTGTTTGTGACGTCACAATTTGATGTCATTTGCATGTTTCCAAACCAACGTTTTGGCGAAGTTTGTTGACATAATATGCATATTTTTCTGCATTCATTCCCCTTATTTTATGTGTCATTGCACTACAAACTATAAGCGCTCCAAGTTAGGCTATCGGAGAAAAACAAACTCAACGCTACAACACAGCAGTTCGTAACTGCAAAAATATCAGGCTGCGCGTTAAAACAGGGGAGTAAAACACGCTCATCAATGCGCCAGAGCAATTTACAACTGCAAAATGAGGCTGCGCTAATGTCTTGTTGAATTCGAGCAGTCGAGCGTAGAAAAGCGCGGCGGGATTGGCTGGCGCACACCCCGGTTTGCAAGATCGAATCGTGCTAAACTACACAAGAATTGAAAATGCGCATAAGTACGCAAGTAAACTTTCGATTTTTTGTTATTTATGGAAGTCCAGCACACTTTTAGTTTTCCTTTTTCTCTGCTGAGACATTATCAAATGCCCGAATGCTTCTATGTTAACAACTGCGGTTTTTAAGCTCGTGCAACAGTTTTACCACGCTACAGAAATTGGTAATGCACCCAATGCGGTCAGCGCTTGCGCTGATCAGCCTTTGCAGACAAAATAAAGTCAATTGTTTCGGATAAAAGTGAGCTATCAGCACAATCCTAAACATGCGTAGTGGTCGAAAGGTCTTCAAAAAGTGGTGAGTTGGTTTCTGGACGTAGACGATAACGCAGATTCCCCTCGAAATCTAATTATTACTTTTAGGCCCATTTACATGTTCCTTGAAATTTGCATTAAGTCGACAAATTAACAAGCAAAATGTATGCGAAAACAACTTTTCCATTGCGCAGGTAATAAAGTTTTTGTAAAATATGTAGCTCAAGGGTTTTTTTTTAACCCCAACCCCTTGCGTGCGCCCTTGCAGGTAGCACACCATTTACATACACTTGAATCTAAATTTACTTAATTTCCTGGTTCGCTAGTGCTTTCTTTTTAATTCGTATACGTGAATACGTATAAAGTGCATCCGTTGCTTCGTCTAGCCTTAAAGCAGTGCTTTTCATCCTGTAGCAGGCGCTTCGCCTGGTTTTGCTTGATAGGCAGCAACAAAAAAATGAGGGGAACTACTAGCGAAGACAAAACATAGGAAAGGTCATCACTCTATTTTTAGCTCCAATTGTCAGTGGACCTATAGTTACTTTTGGTGAGAAAGACGGGTGTTTTCTCGTGATAAACAATGTTCTACTTGTTACTGCATTTCATAGACAGTTGGAAAAGCAAGTTGTGATTTGGTAAAATGCAACTTCCAACGTACGTTTGGGGAAACTGGTCTAGTTCGTGAATGTTCGTGCAATCTGCCATCTTTTGTCACTGGTGCATTTCCCTCTCGCTCGTCCTGGTATTTTCGAATTGTCTGTGGAAAAAAGCATCTTCGACAGAATAGTTTTCCCGCTTTCGAATGGGTGCCGACAAGACAAATGAATCGCAGTTCATTGCTGTCATAAAGTTTTTTTTCAATTTTGTGCGGCAATGCATCACTGCTGTGGTGCATGCCAATGCAATGAATGCACAACGGAGTTTTCTATCCATTGCGTTTTTGGTGTAATTAAACGACGGAACTTTCGACATTTTGCGTTTGCTGTAATTGTGCGACGGAGTTGTCTACATAATATGTTCATCAGAGCCATAATAAGATCCTGTTAGGCAAGGAAGTTTTCTGGAAATGTCATTTGACACTAATTGTATTGTGTATAACGTCTTCACTCCCACACGCAACACGCTAGCATAACATCGCAGTAACAAGGAACACACAAATACATGAATGAACACGATGATACATACGTGGTGGTAGAACGAGAGCCTACGCTTGATGGCGATAATACATTTACTTAAACACAAGCATAAAGGGCATGCGAATGAATGACGCCATCACCATTATTATAATGTGGTGCTGCGATGACTTTCCAAGTACACCAATTTATAAAATGCATGGGGGAGTGGGAGGCTATGAAGGACCAGGGGTCATTTAGGCTGCAAACCTCGCAAGGACGAAGCTACTTATAGTGTAAACGTGTATTCAAAGGGTCTAGGCAGTTGTGACACTTCAATTTGAATATTTTAAAGGGTNCGACCACTAAATCAGTGCTAGTTGCCTAAGTTGCACAACGCCATCTTATCCGACTTCCACAAAACATCTGAACGTTTTTGTTAATGCGGCTCCACGTGGCAGATGAGTATATCGCAAATACTTTTAGCATGTGTATGATTTCGTCGTGCACAGCTGAACATACAACTGAATTTGAAGGTCATTGGAGCAATTTACATCGTCGTTTAGACGCCCGCCGTTCCCTCGCAACAGCCATACCATTGCAATACTCGAAGTGGCCACAGCCTGTCGATCAACAGCAGCGTGCCAGACGCGTTGGCTCTGTTCAGTTGGAGAATGCGGTGCTACTGCGACGGTTTACCGTGAGTGACTTTGTCGCAGTTCATTTCATTTCAACAGTTCTTCCTTGCTTTGGCTTTTCATAGATCTTACCAGGTTGTTGGGTGTGGAGTAGAAGGCATTGTCAAAGCTTGATACATTGCGAAACTTTATTGCGTATGCATTCCGGTAATTCACAAAACTTCAAAGCATGTGCAGCTGTCAGCTGCGATGCCCGTTACGTTGGATTTCTTGCTTTGCGTAAGCACTAGAGAAAAGCTGGAAAGAGGGTTTAAAATTTTTACACCATGAAATGATCTTTTGTAAAGTCCTGTTGTTAACATGTGGCGTAGTATTTGAAAAATGACTGCTGCAAATCTCACACTTAATGTTTTATTGCTTTGGGAATTTAGCGTAAAAGCAAACGTTGCGCGTATTCGATGCGAAAAGTTGTAAAGAAATAGTGAAGTCTTTGGTTTCACATTTTTAACAGCGAGAAGTTGAATCGTCAGCCTCGAACAACAGCAGAACTGAAAGTAGCCTTTCGGATGAAGTCAGCTGGTAAGAAACCTGAAGAAAAATCATATGTTTGTGAAGTGTCTTATAAGATCAGACTCCGAGTCAGGTTGCTTGTCGGCTTGTAAAGCAACAGACTGGAGGTCTGTTAATGCATGAATCAGAAACAAGGCCCTACATTTTTCTGAGTTCATACTGTCCATGTCATGTCCCGCTACACTCAGCCCGTAGCTGTGCGCCGACCGTCAGCACGCGCCATGTAAGCAACCCGGACCGCTTATAGTTCGCAAAATAAAACTTCTTAAGTTATTTCTATTATACCTCACGCAACAAAAATTGGTGAATACTGGGATGAAAACAACCAATTTGAAATGTGAGATTAACGTTGCGCGCCACTTCATAGTGCTTGAAGTACTTTGAACATTAGTTTTAACAGGGCCTACGAGAGGTGGGTACGAGAGGTACATCGTGCCCGGACCCGAGGGGAATTGGGGCCCGGGAAGATGAAAGTACCCACTACCCACGCTAAATTTTTTTGTAATCAAGCTCAAAATTACTAGTGTACAAGGTAGCTGCCAGTATCGCAATTAATATATTTCTAAATTTTGGGATGGTAGCTGTTTTATCCATATTCTAATTACTAGAGAAACAAGCTATACAAGTTCAACGAGAAACCCAGAAGCTAGGGGGCCTAGCATCGCTCTCAAAGGCCCTGAGTTTGAATTGTAAACGTTGCGCTGTGAATTAGGTGTATTTCCATGATTGGCGTGAAAGAGGATGGGCCTTGAGTACAAAATGAGAGTTGCTGGTCCAAACGGTTTTAGAGACATTTCTATGTGTTGTTAATGGGAATACATCAGTGTTAAAATATGGTAAACATGGCACATCTACTGATATTTTTAAAACTGAGTCAGTTTCTCTAGCATCTAATGGGCAGTAAAACAGCTTCCGAGCTACCTATGCTCTACACAGGCCCGTAGTCAGGTTTTAAGATTTGGAGGGGCAAAATACATTTTTAGGGGGGCACGATTTTTGTTTTTATTATATTTTTAAAACAAATTTTTCTGAGAACAAAAAATTTGGGGGGCACAAAAGAAATTTGGGCGGGCACTGCCCCCAAATGCCCCCCGTGGCTACGGGCCTGCTCTTGCATCTACTTATCAAAAGGTTGTGGTGAGTAAGATAAGCAGAAATGTAGGGCTAAGATAAGAAGTGTGGGAACGCACCAATAAACTAGCCATTTATGCTAGGGTGCTGCACAAGAGATAGCTTGTCATTTATTCATTTATGCGACGTCTGGAGCTGCACACAGGAAATCTGAGTAAAAAGACACATTTACAAGTCTGTTACTATGAAAAAAGTGTGGGAGCGCGTTCCCACACCCAAAACCATGTGGGAACGCCGTTCCCACGCGGTCCCGCCCTACTACACCCCTGAAGATAAAACAACCCTTGTGTAGACAAGCCCATAATAAGTCTTCAACAGTTTAGTTCATTAAAAGTTCCATTGCGCCAACAGCAGGCCTATTTACCCAGGACTACCGTGAGCGAGCTCCTGGCCCAAAAAGAAAAAACAAACAACGTTGGCGTTGGTAAAATGTAAAATGACCCAACGAACATAAGGTACTTCAGCGTATTTATGCCTTGGGTCACGTCAACGTGTTGATAAGAAGGGCGGCGGAAAGTCATTTAGATTTGTTCGACTGTTTGACTTAACATGCCCTGAGATTTATGGTGGTCAGCAAACGATTTGAAAGGAACGCAGTTCCGAAACAACATGAAAAAAACAAGGCATTTTAAAACTTGCAAGGATTGACGCCAATTCGTCCAGCACACATAACACATTCAACAAGCAGTAATGCAATATTATCTTCCACTCATGGATGACTTAAGTTGGTTCCGATCCAGTTGTAGAGAAAGAAGAATTTTCCTGAGAAGTCGTGGTAGTGAAACCAAACAAACTGCTTTGCTTCACCAAAGATATACGCGATTTACTGCAAAGCTGCTTTGCGTTTACGAACGCTAACGGGGTCCATGTAAGATGCAACAAACAAAAACCACAAAACAAATTTTTGGATGCCCGTTCATTGAACCTTAGCGAATGGCTCAAAAACCAGACCATCAGCGGACGACGCCATGTCTGGCAGGAACACCTGCTTGCACTAAACTTAGATAAAAGGTGGTCAGAAGCATCGGTAGGAAAGGATTTCTTGTCACCTCAGCGTTTGAACTTTATCACTGTATACTACCCACTGCGTATTATTTGACTAGATATCAAATTTTTGACAAATTTTTTCTCTTTGGAAATTTGTTTCGGTTTGGTCACTCTCCTATAAGTTCATGACTATATGCCTCGCTGAATGTCTGTCGTTCCCTACAACTTGTCTGAGAGTTTGCACTTAAACAACTTCGCAAAACAGCGTTGACAAAGTGGCTACATTCTCGAAAACATTCCGGACAATGCAAGGAAACATTTGAATGAACTGTGATATTGACGTTAATTGAACATGAAGGCCTCCCGCTTGCCTCAGAAACATAGCTTCTGTCGACCACCGATAAGAGTAAATCATTAATAATTAACTCCAGAAGGCTCGTCGTTGCCATGACACCTTCAAACTCTGTCAAGCGACTATGCGATGCACACGGTGGTTGTCGTTCAAGGGATGGGGCGGCTGATGTACGTAATGTTAGCGATCACTCACTGTGAAGCAATTGTTGAAGTTTTGTGTACGATGTTTTCATAAAGCGTCCTTGCTGCGTTGTGTAGTAGTCGTGGCGAATGGACAATAACGTTTTCGATGAAGCTTGACCGTCCTAACAATTTCGTTTTATTGGCCTCGATGTACCACGCACGCCTCAAATCAGCTGCAGCACGTTCTGCAACAAAAAGTAAGCGATTGTGGTCCAGAGCTTTTCAGTAAGGAGAGAAACGGCGATTGGGGCTTGAGTCGTTGTTCCGTTGCTGGTATTTGACAGGCAAGATCTGGACAGGTTAATTAGAAATGAGGTGAATGCTTTGTAATGGTAGGCAAGTCAAACTACTAATTCTTAGGGACCAACATTTTCATAGTCTGTTCATTATTGTGCAAACTTCCTTGACGAAAGGAGATTTTCATTTTCGTGACCCTCTTTGCAGTGAGGTATTGCCTAATGCTGCATTGATATATTCTGTCAAAACTTTTGCGCGCAAGTATTTCTCATATGCATTGAAAAAAGCCAATGGCTATTTTCAACGTTTTCAAAGACGCGCGTCCTGTTCATGGCTGGAAAGCGAGCTAGTCAAATTATTTGGCGATGCTTATGGTGAACTGCAGACGGGGAAACCATCTTCACAACTTTAAGCCTTGTTCAGAAAGCTGAAAGCATGGAAGTGTTTTGCTTCAAGCACATGCTCAAAAGGAAGCATGCTGAAGTACAACGTGCAAACAAATGTGTGCATAGTGTTAGGCTTTGCTTATAGAGTGTGATTCCTGCCCTGGTCGTATAAAAAATCTCTTTTCATGGCGATTGGTGGCCACTGGCCACTGAGCGAATATTATGATGTCAGAGAAACGTCACGATTTGTCACTTCTGTGGAGTATGTTATACTTTAACCTTAACGTAATGACGCTGAAATATGTAGGCGAAGTACTACTAGCAGTGCTTTCAAAAGATTTCAGTGATATGTTTTGCATTGAATTTAGTGTTAATACACTTACCGTCGTACCCAGGAAGTATGACTCGAAACATAACAAACCTGCGTGTTAGAACTGAGCGGGTAGGTTGCGAGTCAGACCATGGCTTAGTTCAGTGGTTCCCAACCTCTTTAGACTTGCGGCACCCTACAGAGATAAATATATAGTATAAGGCACCCAGTGGCGAACCCATAGCAATTTGCTTTAAGGTTTGATGACAGTATGGAAATGTATTTTTACTGATATACTGAAAAACGTATTATTTCGCGGCACCCATGTGTATTGTGAATGGCACTCCGGTTGGGAACCACTGGCATAGTTCAATAACTGGCACATTACGCACTTTCGTCTGTACAACATAAAGCTACAACATAAAGCACCGAAACAGTAAGAACGACATGTATCAACACGCTGAAAAAATTACCATCTGCTTTACGGCACTTGCAACTGCTGCCGCATACGCTATAGTAGAGATCATTTTGCCGCTTCTTGACATACAGGTGTGTGTTTGACGTCCATTTGATGTAATGGTCTGAATAGATTTTTAATTCTTAGAACTGGTCTCAAGCTGTTAAATGTTGCTTAGCTTACAATGAACTCTGTGCCTACGCTACATGTTAACTTGATTTCTGAGCCGTATTTGTAAAATTTCGCGTTTTTCATAAGCAAACCATTCAAAGTTCAATTTAATATTTTCTTCCATTTCCTAAATGAATTCTAAAAACTTGGTCTTGTCCTTGCGGTTTTTGCAGTTGAACCTGCATATGTGCTCACTGTAGCTGTCTTTAAAGGCTAGGTCGGTGAAGTCATTGTAAACATTTGTTTCTGAATCATACATCACTTCAGCTTAATAGACAATGCTTTTCGTCATTTATTTTTCATCAAATGGGCACTTCCCTCCTTCACAAATTTGCATTGCTGGGTTCAATCTTTTCGTTGGGGTGCAATCTTAAGCACTTCTTTTGAGTTGTACTTTTCTTGTTGCCTTTCGCCATGCGACCATTTTACTATTGTGTTTGAGTCAAGTTGGAACAAAAGTGACTCATCTTATTTGTGTACGCAAAGCGACAAATGAATTTTGCAAGTTGGAACTTATGACATTAGGAAGAAACATCCTCCCCCCATTTCACTAAATATTAACGTAGCATGCTTTGCATCTTCGCGCATAGTGTTTTTTTAAATTTTGGTTGAACTGCCTCCAGATGAAAAGTGTTGCCTTAACAATTCAACGTGGGTTTTGAAAAACTCATGACCAGTATTTGATTCACTCTCCCGAAATACAGTTTGGCTTGGAGTAATTGCTTTACCGTTGCTTGCGATTGCTGTAGCGGTATTTCATTGAATGAAACTTTAGGATTCGGATTCGTTTACTAAGCTCAGTGTCATTACACAACTTTTCTTTGCCCTGTCACTTGTATAAGGATAATTGAAGCACAAAATTTTGTAAAAATTCGCCGCACAGGAGAGCAGGAAAGCAATATATTTGGAAGAATATTTATTATGCGACGGTCCGTCAAAACGCAGTTCTTCAGACTTCCGTAAGCATGTCGGCAATTGGCGACTTCGTGCAAAGAACTTGCAAAAAAAGTTTGTCCTCAGCGGCCGCTGTGGTCTGCGTTGTTTTGGGTTGCAAAAGCCGCATCTGGCCAATAGCCTTGTTTACATTAAATAACA
>JGI24022J15233_10002945_pt1 | contig 16456 bp, 11 predicted proteins | sample Ectturendosymbi2_FD_15233 | JGI IMG/M metagenome (IMG submission 15233)
CTTTCAATAAATGTAATCATCATTGTGGTATCATTTAAAATCCTGGATTTGTGCCCAATCGCTTTGTTTCAACAATTGTGAAACACCCTGTATACAAGGATTCACATTAGAAGTGCATTTGCCGCAAATCTTACGTCATCAGATATTGCCCACGAAATACAAATTTTAAGACAAAGCCCCCTTTTTTTATTGTGACTATGAATAGCGTATTGGTCCGAAACAAAAACAAGACATTTGATTACAGCAAGCACGATTGAGAACATAAAAAGAATTGCTGCATTTGGGAAGTTTATGTTACGCTTTTTCTACACTTTAACACCTCTATTGTACTGTTGTTCATTTAAAACTGGAAACCCGTTGTCGCAAATATATATTTTTAGTCGATGGTCGTGTTTTCGTGACTGCCATCTTGATTTGTCACGTCATCAAATTTAGTTTCGTGTTCCAAGTAGTGATGCGTGACATTGAAGGTGCAATGGTTCTCATGGCTATTTGAGAAGTAAACAGAAGAGTATTGCCCCAAGCGAGACGTTTGTTGCAATTTGGATACACTTTTATCTGACAAAACTTGACATGCTATGCAGAATGGCAGGTAAAAAGGTACAGTGAAAGCACAAAAACTTAAAAGTTGCATTTTCTGTTTGATGTGGGGCAAACAACACAGTATTGCCACGAGAGTTACATGTATGCTTAAACAAGCTTTCTGTCCAGTTATTTGAAGTTGAACTTGGTTTGCGGCGTCATTATGTTTTCGACGACGTTTTCGTTTTTGAAGCATTCGGTTGGTTTGATAGAAAACTACCCTGTAAATAGGAGGGTTTTTCACTTCACAAAGAATGTGAGAAGATTTGATCAAAGTTTGGGTATTTTAGAATAGTTTCTACTTCAGAAAGCAAAAACACGCCTTTTGCATTTTGACAAAGTTACCTTAAATGCACCTCTCTATTTACTGTAAAGTGAATGGGGTTTACATTTTTCCAAATATATATTTTTAGAACTGTTTTTTTGTGTCCATATTTTTGAAAAAGTTATTGTTACGATAAAAACATTCTTGTGTTGCTTCGTTAACTAAAAACAAATTTGACCATCAGAAGCTTTCGCAGTTTTATCTGATGTAGATGCGCTTGACTGCTATGCGGCATGAAAGCTCCGTTCACATAACAAATATGTCTACCAAGGCATAAAAGCAATTACGTCTAAAACTTGCATACTGACGTATATTATTAGAGATGGGTCAAGGCATTGTCAATGCAAAAATAAATAGGTGTAAAATACCCTGGTTCTTTTGCGGCTTTTGCTCCGATTCTCCTTTACAGAAGTGTTCCACCACCGCCATCAGCCGTTAAAGAGCGCGTGCGCTGCGCGTTCCATAGGCATCCTTCGCATAACAGGCAACTACATTTATCTTGTTAACTGGTTCAGTGAAGGCATATTTTACACTTGCAAATTCAGACTCACAGAACACAATCACGCAAACACACGGGAGCCTCCAGGACAAACGCCGTCATAGTTATGTTGCTTGGGAATATCAATTTCCAAAACAGACTGTTCATAATGAAGTAATGTCGTTAAACTTTTAGTGGATGGGTAACCGCTTGATTTGGAGAAATTATCGTCACAACGCGAAGGATGGAGTCATTCCAACGATCTTGCTGATCCTAATGCCACTCAGTGCAACGCTTGAGCAAGAAACGTCAAAGTTGTTGAAATTGTTTTGGTTATCTCCGATGTGTTGACTTTAATAAGAGATGCTGGTTCAGACATTTCAAATGGTCAAAATATTTCAAACATTTTTAAATGGAGACCAAGCAGAATTTCACGAAATGGCTTCATCTAATCACAGTTTCTTTGCCAAAGAATATTCCTGGTTGTTTTTAACCTGACAAATGTTATGTACATCTTGCGTTTTTTGTTACTTGCTTCAGATATATCAGTTTTCGCACACTCTCCTTTCAAAAGCGTGAATTTGAAGACAGGAGAAGCAAGATGCCGCAATTCATTACACGCTTGATAGTTGTTTCAGTTTTCTGTTTTCAGGACAGAGTAATTGCAATGCAATCGAAAAATTTGAACAAGCATTTGTAGCTGTAAGTAAGTTGGCGTCATGTAACTTATCCAACTCTAGTACAAACAATAGGTGAATTCAGTGGAAACATTTATGTCACCAAAAAAAACTTTTTTCGTGTAGGTCAGTGAAAACAGTGTTGAACCAGCCATTCATTCGCTTTATTATGATAGAAATGATGTAGTTTTGTTCGACAGCAATGCAGCACTTGAAGATGAAATCATAAAGCAACTCAGTTTTGGAAACAAACGTAAAAGTGTATGTGTTCCGAACTTTTGTAAAGAGAATTTCCTGGCGGTGATTGAAACAAAACGATTCCTTTTAGCTCAGGGGTTTTTAATCTTTTTTCTACCACGCCTCCCTTAAGTTATTGTCTCCTGTTTCAAGTCCCCTGACTTTAAATAAGTTAACTGGGCGGAACACTCTCCCGTTTAAAAACTTTCTATGTTGGGCTTGCACCTCGCTCAGAATGTATTGACGCCCCCTGGAGAGGCGTGCCCACCCGGTTAAGAACCACTGTTTTAGCCTAATGAGCTCATTTGTTACAAATGAGCTCATTTGTATAAACTGTCGCAGTCATCCTCAATCATTTGTTACAAAAATATTTTGAGTATTTTTTCCATCAACGTCACAATATTTCTTTGTGTTCATTGTTACGAATCCAGTTGCCGCCAAAGTTTCACAACTTGAAAGTAATCGTACCGTAGGGAGTTTCGTACCGTAGGGAGTAATCGTACCGTAGGGAGTTCGTACCGTAGGGAGTTCCCCGTCTGGCGTGGATCTACATCTATCGACCTGTCCGCGTGTTAATAATATGCAAAATTAGAGCTGGAGAAATGAATGTCGGTTGTTTTTACAATTATGTGATGATGGATGATTTGGTTGAAGATATTGAACACTGAAATCAAAATAATGTTCACCAAATAACGATCTTTACGAGCAAGGTGTTTCTATCAAACCCAAATTAAGATTTTCTTCTGTGAACACTACGACCGAACTTCTTCGCACGTATAATGTAAGCAAAATATATTACATTTTTGTAACAGCCGACACGTGTTCTTACATGGAGATGCTCTATGACCGTGAAGTGGTCATAATATCAAGAAATCACGCCGATATTTAACAAACAATCTAATTTTGAATATCTACATTTTCAACCATTTTCTATTTTTTTAGGTTTGTAATGCCATTTTTATTGTATTGCCAAACTTACGGCAAAAGAACAAAGTAATTTACTACGATGATGCGAATGCTCATTGTTTTGCAGCGATCCGTGAATGAACGTTTCTGACGAAAAACTCTCAAAAATAGGAACCACGTGTAACGGCGAAGACAACGAACAGCTGATGCTTGAACAGTGGAAACGTTTCCCCAATCTGCTGAGGAGTGTGGGGTGGAGCATTGTCAATTTTGTTTTAACGTCTTTAAACTTGATAATGCAATAAAAGGTACAAACGGTAGTAATGAAAACTGCATTCAAAGATGTACAGAATAAAATTGAAAAGAATTGTTTTGCTACCTAAAATTCCAGCCTTTTTTTAAAGCAAGGTTATCGAAATATGTTTTCCAAATCCAAGCATTAAGTTTGAAAGCCCTGCAACTGGTTTTTGCAAAGTTGCAAGTTTCTTGACATTGGTTTTGTTATCTTTTTGATACTTTTACTGCTTTAGCGTTCGTTTCTTTTTACTCGTTTATCAGAATTGTTTCGAATAACTAAGTTCAGCCGGTTACGAGTCACATAACGGAAAAGTTTTTGTAAACCGCTACTTGATTCGGCGTTATGATTATCATCAAACAACTCTTGCGTTGATTAATTCTTTGAGTCGTTGAATGACTGAATGACATTCATGAATGTTTGAAAAAGATTCGCAACTCGAGAATGACACATTTTCTCTTTGGTTGCAATGCCGCGACTGTGGAGTCTGTCTTTTCCACTGTGTCGCAAGATGGGAAATTCCATTAAATGTGAACAAAAGACCACTTTGCTCAGTCGGCTCGAGTCAACGTCACCGCGACGTTTCCGCTCGCGCTGTATTCAATTCCGTTGCTGTTGCTTAACACGTTTCAAGTAACCTGATCACTGTGGTTGCTTTTGCTGAGATGTGATCAACTTCTTGCAAACATCACTCGTGCGTGCATCGTTGAAGGCTTCAGGGTTCGTCTGCACTTCCAGTAGCATGCTTCAAATCTTCCACTGATAACAGGAAACTGGAATTTTTTTTGCACCTGCAACTTAATGAGTGGTTGTGACAAGTGAACGCAAGCTGTAAAGTAACACAACAATGGAAAAAATTTTTGCGTGATTTGGTTTTCATTTGCTACGAGCTTTGTTGCTTATTATAATAACGTTTCTGTTTCATGATTTTATCATGAATAATTATCTTAAACACGTTTTCAGCTATCTTGTCTATCATAAAATTGTGTTTTGATAAACCTGTTCCGAGAGAAATTCTTTAAAATACAAAAACAATAATTGCATTTTCTTAAAATAACATAGAACGATGTTATACACAAAAATATAATACCTTTATGAAAAAGCTATAGTGGTATCATAAAACACTATTGAAATTTTATATTAATATGCATCTTAAAATTACAATTTTGACGTAAAAAACACGGGTGGGTCATAACATACTTATTAGTGAGCTTGAAAAAGTATTTACAGCGGTTATGCAAAAAACGTATTTCAAGCGGTTATGCACAAAAAGAACATCCTGTTTTATTTTCATGAAACCTTCGGTCGTTTCATATATCTTCAGCTTTGTTGGTTTCGCAAGTCCCGACCACTTTTTTGCTTCAAAGGATTTATGATGCATTAGTATCTTGCAGAGCTTATGAAATTATGAAGTTATTTCATGGGAAATGCTACCAAACGTAGCTTGACAAAAAGTAAATTTTGACAATATGTGTTTATTTGATTAAACAATGAATATATTGTCCTTCGCAGACGATCCACATTTATGTAGCAATGTATTCAAATAAAAATATGTTAAACCATTATTTGTCAACTTTCAATATTTATTCACAAGCAACTTGATCGTGATCAGGTTTTTGCTTCGAAAGATTTATGATGTATTAGTATTTTGTAGAGCTTGTCAGATTATGCCGTGAATTAATGGCAACTGCGCCCTAACGTAATTGGGCAAATCGCAAAGGTTGAAAATATTTGTTTGCTTGCGTCAACAGGAAAAATTGTTATCCTTCGAATCCCACATGCTCCACAATTTATACATCATTGTATTCAAATAAAATGAATGTAAAAGTGTTGTTTTTTAACATTCAAGATTAATTAACAAGCAAGCGAGATCAAAGGCGCAACCAGGCGTTGTCAAGCAACTTGTGAAATAGATAAGTCGTTGCATTGTGACGCCTAAACTCATGAATCGTCGGTTACCTTTCACGTGACTAACCCCTGTCTTGCGATAAAACTGTTGCCCTAGTGATCATTCCGGCGCTGAAAGCACTTTTCGCAGGGTTGTCACATGACGGAATTGTTGTTTGGTGAATCTTTGCAATACACATTATTATATTTTTTGTGATGTTACATGTGCTATATGTAACGTATTTCATATGAAACTCCTTGCTAGAATGTGTGGTTATCTGTGGTTTTCAAGATCAAAACATGTTTCGGAAAACTTGTCGAAGGCTTTCATGGTTTCGTTGATCTAATCATAATAATCTTTGTGTGGAATCATACAACCTGTTCCAATTTTTGTGGTAGTTTGCATAGTCTGTTGAAAATTGTATGTTACAAAGACTAAAAATGTTAAAAGTGCTGTCAACATAGGCTATAAAGCATCAAAGTTTATTTTCGGACGCTTGCTTTTCCATAAAGTGCAAGAGGTTGAATGAAATTACTTTATTCAGAATTTTTGTCGTGAAATCGTTTTGTTAAATACAGGACACACGGAAGTCACGACCTTCCTCTATCTCTATTTATAAGATGTTGCAAGCAAAACCTAAAACAAGAGATCCATTAATCGAAAAAAAGTCTTCCTTATGTCTGCACCTGCAGTTTCTAATGTGCAAGGAAGGGGACGCCGTGAGATGCCTTCATCTGATGTTACAATCAAGAGGTTGAAAGGGTTGATTACGTGTGTTGGTCAGTTACCCCGTGTCAAACATTCCCTGTGATGGTGTCAAGTTTCACTAAACCCGCCGATCCATTCTCATCACACGCTGAAGGGGAAAATGAGGAAGTTGATTTTGGAAAACTGTAAAGGGCGTAATTTTTCTGCTGCAAAGTTGCCGATTTAATGGGTAATTCCTCATTTAGAATTGTCTTTGTTCATTCGTCAGGAGAAAAACGATGACCATTTCNGAGAAAATTGTATATAAGCTGAGCATGAAGCAAATGGAAGTAAATCTGAACCGACTCAACAGCAACATAAGGACTTAGCAGTACTGTACTTGGAGGATAAATCATTTTTGTCTTGCGGAATTACTCTGAAAACTCTTTGCATAACCAGCGATAGGTTGATTTGATTTTTTGCAGTATACAAACCAGAAGAACCTGTAAAAATGGTAAGTTATGGTGCGTGGGTTTTGAGCAAATTTTAATGGATGGAAATGTCGGTGTCTGATATGAATGTGAAGGTGGACATTGATAATTAGCAGATATATTTTAAAGATAAATTCAGTTCAAAGTAAAAGACATTTTGTGCAGTAGAGAAAGGTAAGAAACCTAGTTATACTAAATCCGCCTTTTTTCATCTTTAAGGAAAAAAGATGAGTGAGTTTATTGCGAAAACGCAAAGCAGCGAAAGATAATGCGAGCTTTTATTAAGAACCCAGTTCATGCAAAGCAAGCGTTTCTCTAAAAAATGGAAAGCAAGTCAAAATTAACATTCAATTTCCGGCATCACAAAAAGACTGATGGCTGCATTCCAAATCTTCTCAACTTGCTGCGAAAATTATCTTATAAGACTCTACACTGCACAACTGATAGTAGGATTGTTTTTTTTTTGATTTGAACGCCAAATGTGCAATTTATTTTTACATCTCGGACATACATATGAGAAGATTAGGGCAGTGTTTTTTCACCGAGGGCATGCCTCCCCAAGGGGGCGTCAATTAATTTTCAGTTGGGTTCGAGCTCTTTCGTGTTCAAGTATCGCCCTATTGGAGTATCAATACCAAGAAATAAATTTTCTTTCACAACTTATAGTAAGTCAAGGGGATTTGAAACAGAAGGCAATTACTAAGTGGGCGTAGTAGAGAAAAGTTTAAGAACAAATGAATTAGAGATTTAAATAGGTTCGCTGATTGAAGTTACATTTTGTTGTTGCAAAAATGGAAATGCTCATTTTATTGAACAATGTAATGCCAAGCAGGCTTGATCTTGAGTCGAAGATAAAGAGAGCGTTTCCGAACGATTATGTTGTGGTGCAGTTATCAAAAACACTTTTGAAACTATGCCATTTTCTCCAAGGCCTCCTATACTCGCGATTTATATAGAAAAGCTACTGCAATCCCACTCATTATAATCCAATAGGTGTTTATAAAATGAAAAAATTAAATTAATTAAAAAACTACAGCTGTTAACTATGTTTGTTTTTTCGTTCTGGCAACCACAAGCTGGTTTATGACGGTTTAGTGTTGGCCAGAAATTCCGGAGACATTTTGTTATAGACGGGTGAATCCACTTTCAGATAATGCTTATCGACATGAAATTTCACAACACAATGCTTTTATATTGGTGTTGGTGTGATAAACATGAACGTAGCGCTTAGTATTTATTTTAAACATCGCTGTTTCTGCCAAAGATCATTTTCAAAGATGAACCCTTTAAACCAATCAACACGGCTGTGTATAAGAACAGAAGAAAGCATGTAAACGCCTTTGAATTTCGCTTGAATTATTTTAATTTTTTTCAGACAAGCCAGACAATCTTTGTCACTGTGGGTCTCATTTGTTTTTTGAGCGGAATGTCTGCACGAACGATTGAGATTGACCCCATCAATCCACCTAGAAATGTGTAAGTTAATGAAAGGTATCTCAAGCAAAGCACTTTTTGACATACTGATAAAACATACTTCTTTCAATGTTGCAATAGGCAGTGTTGGTATGATTCGAGAACTATTTTGCAGACGGTAAATCAAAATCACCTCAAAACTGCTGTGACTTTTGCTTCCAATTACTTGACTTTATTTTCAATGTGTGTGTTTATATAGTTTGTCCATTGATCACGTTGAATTTGTTTTTTATGGTCTGGGTTATTGGCACCACAGATGTTTTGAAGAAATTTCGTGCAAATATTTTAACTAAAGTAAAAGCAGGGTTAAATATCAGTTATAATAATGCTTAGAAGCTCATCCATTTTTGAAAAAATGCAAGTTTTATTAAGGCAAGAAACAGGAATGGATGTAAATGATGTAATGTCACCACGCGATTGATTTGTATAATTGACGGTGTTGTGTTTTGAAATCAGAAACAATATTTAACTTTTAAAAATCTGCGCACACGTTATTACATTCAACAACTATACGCTACCTGTTGTGAAAATTAGCTGAGTTATACACTTTGGTTGATGAATAATACTATTAAGCAGCATACTCATTCGCACAAGGAACTTTACAACAAACTCGTTTGACGAAATTTTCCTGATGTTAAGACTTCTATGAATATATTACTGTTTGATACCTCAAATTCAACGTCTGTCAAATAATATGGCATACATAACTGTCTGTAAAAGGTGATCAGAGATTTTAAGGAACTTGTATGAAAGATTCCACGAGATTGTTTACCCAAACGTAAAAATTAATGTCTGTCGAGTATTATTGTCATCGAAATATTTTTTAAGTGTTAATCATTAGTTTGATTGGAAAATATTGTTATTACAGTCATTTATTTTCATGTGGCTCCACTTCGAAAACGTCGACTGGGAGTAAGAGATAGACATATATTCCGATGTTTCTTGTCACGTTTGCTGCAATTGAACATTTCGCTAGAGCTTGCCTCTGAAACCGAATGTGCTTAGTTTAAATGTGTTGTTATGGTACACATGATAGCCACTGTCATTGCCACCGTAATCGCTATGACAAGGAAAGCTAAAGAACTGGATGCTTGTGCGCAGATGCCGATTACCACCTGGAGCTTACAGGCGACCGATGCAAACCGCCATGGTGCAATGGGACTACGTTTACTTGCAGTGCTTCACCAATCACTTCATTAAAGTGGCAATGTGCAATTCGACCTGTCGTGCCCCACACGGGTTTTCCCCGAGACTGGCTGCGCGTTTCCAAGTCCGAGAAATACGATACACAGTCCGCGTGAAAGGCCATTATTCTCTGCGCGTGCCTGTTGCTTGTGTGTGCGTTGTGAAGCCGAAGTATATTCGAAGAGTGCGTTTTTAAAATCAGTGAAAATTATATCATTTAGTAAAGGATTTGAAGATGTGCTGCCACTACTTGTGCTCTCATAACTGGAATCGTTTGGTTCGTAATGTGTCTCATTGACATTTTGTTTGCAAAACTTTTCTAACATATTTATTGCATTTGTAATTACCCTTTCTGCTTATTTATTGGTTTTTCTGAGTCTGCCGCTCACATTTTTCCAATTTCCGAGAACTTTCTTTATTTTGTTTTGCCATCAAGTGTAATGTGCTCTATTTATTGTGCCTAGCTCTTGTTGCTCTTTGTTGCTCATTGTTAGCCATTGTTGCTCGTGCCTCACATAATGTCCTAATCAAATACAAAAAGCATAACCACAATTAATTCGCCATTATCTTGCATAGATGTAGCCAGGGGCGCAGGGAGGCCATGGCCACCCCCAAATTTTTGTGCTTTGAGAAGCGGCCCCCCAAACAAAAATACTGCTGCCGGCCTAACGTCAAACATTTTTCCCCTCGAAATTTTTTGGACCTCCCCAAAATTTGGGCCCGGTTACGCCACTGTCATCCTGTTTTCCAACAATATGTCGTTGCCATACACTCGCTCCCCCCTTGAGAACTTTTCACGTCCCCAAGGGGTCGCGCTTCCCGGTTTAAGAGCCACTGCTCTACGTAATCCGAGGAACGTAGAATGCACGGAATGCGAATTGTGAATGGCATGTCGTATATGGAGCATAACCTGCTTCATGTCGAACTGTAATCGAATGTGTAAGTTAAACAAATGTTATTGAAATGAAGTGAAATGTATGAGACATCGCTTTTCTGCAAACTATTGCAGCAATGCTGAAGTACATAAAACCTGATAACGACCGTAAAGTCATTCCTCCTTCGCAATGATAGTGCGGCAGAAAATTTAACATACAAGAGCTTTTTTTGCATGAAATTGTTTAAAAAAACTACAAATTTTTGCTTGAAGAGTAGACCAGCTACATTTACATTGAATAAGTTGCTTGTTGAAACCAATTGTTACTATACAGATGAAATGGCCCAACAATACTTTTTTAATTTTAAAACCATTCAACAAGTAAAGATGACCCAACGTCAGTTACTGACACCAGAATATAACGCCTAAGGTACTGTAATGATTGCTTTTTAAAATTTCACACGGGTTGTGCTGCTTGTACTTCAACCATGCTTGTCTGCATGCAAGGAGGCTTGCAAACTGCAAAAAGTTCGTACAGACAGCATGGTCCGTGCGCCTGCTAATGAATCGATTTTTTGAACCGATTTCGCACAGGTCTTTTTGTCACATGTTACGACGCTTTTTTACTTTGCACTTGCGTGACTATTTTACCTGGTGCTACAGGACATTTTTCAAAATGTGTACTTTTATCGTTTCAAAATCAACTTTTATTTCAATCTCATCCTTCATCGATACAAATTTTTGCTAACTAACAAAAAGTTTGCTAGCAGTGCTAGAAGTAGCTTTGCCGAAAATTGACGCAAAAAATACCGTAACTACGTGATGGTTAGCACCAGTAGAAAATAGTGTTCTAAGTTAAATCACAAATCCCTTTCCTATCAAAACTGAGCAAGAATATCCAATGATGAAGGGCTAAAATAACAGATTCTGTTGTCTACACGTGGTGAGAAAAGCCTGATAGGTCCCCGAGGCAGGTAGCCCGGGGAAGGAAGCTTGGATAAAATACATTTCGGGTTTTGTCTTCACCGTGCATAGATTGTCACATTCACGTTGTAAGATTCATTTTGGCAGCAGACCGTTGCTTTCTCCGAGAATAAATGTGCTTCACCCAAAAATGGATTGCGTGATGGCTGAGCCTTTGCAGTTTCAAACAAAAAGAACCTGATCGGCAATTATTTTAAAAGTTGAATGCAAGCAGGAAACAAACAAACACGACCTTTATCGTGTTGAGAGTATTTGGTTTTGGGAAGAAATAAAGTGGAACTACACTTTTTACTGTAAATTATATTTTTCAAAACTTCCAATATTGTTTGGAATTCACATGAAACTTTTATTGGATTTTAGCGCTTTTTTGTTTTGCATAATTCGTTGCGTACTATCACAGGGGTGTACAACCTTTTACTATTGCCAGCCGCATTACTTTTATTTATATGAAGTACGGCCGCCAATGAGTTCGAGTTATATTTTTGAGATAACTTTAATTAAAAAATAGGTTTTATCCGGTATATGTCAAATTGGGTATTCATTCTGTAACTCTTTGTGACATCACCATCCACATTGTTACGCAGTGTCGACTGATTTTCTTGCCCTGCATTTGTTTTGCTTCAGTATACGCCAGCACGGCCGACAAATCTTATATTTTGAATTACAAGTGGACGGTCGCAAATTTCATTATCGAAGGGCGCATGGGGCCGTACGGCCGCAGGTTGTGCATGGTTGCGTTAGGGGTTTTTCACTTCCACCTACTTTGAAAACGCGTTTCTTAACCGAACCTGACTCTAAATTTGTGACAAAGGAAAACCATGTTGGCGGAGAGTAGTTAGTAAATATTTCGTAATGCTTTTACCCACTTAATCGTACTTGAATAATATTTTTCTTTCCAGAGTAATAACATATTGGCTACATTCATAATTTTTCCGATTTAGTTTTTACAAAACCTGTCAGACTACTATCGAAATTTATTGAACAGACCCCAGATAGCATCGGACTACAATAACAATAAACGATCTGTTTTGCCAAAAATGGCGCCAGAAATTCAAAAGGCTTTCGTGTTCTTTAAATATTTTAGAGAGCTATTGCATTTTCTGGGAAAAATAAATTTGATTGTGAAAGGCAGGTTTTGTTGCTTTTCAGGTAAAGTCAAGCAAGTTGTGAAAAGCCTAAAGGTTCACTGTTTTGTTCCGGTAACCTTTTTCAATGTTTTGCTTCACCCGGAAAGCGCCGAAAGCGTAGTTTCTCTTCAATCGCAGCACGTCCGGTTCATTCACCCGATCCCTGCAAACCGTAAAGTAGCAGGGACGAAACGCGTGCTTTGCACACGATCGATTATAACGTTTAGTGGAAGTAGAATCATTCTGAATATCGGAGTGATGTCGCCCGGTACGAACGTACCACCGGTGGCGCACGTAATATTTCCTGTTTTCGTCATCCTCACACTTTTACAAGAGATATTCTCCAGTGTAACAGCTATTATTAGTCACGTAGCACAGACAGTCTTTTCTTCTCACAATATTTAAAAGCTAGTTTTTCCAACTCAAATTCATATGTGGTTGGTTATTGTTCAGGTAAGGATTGGTAGTCAGGACAAACGCCTGTGAATGAAATTTATTAGTCTTGGCCACACAAGCATTGTGCGTTGCACAGTAACACATCATAAAATCTTGGTTTGATTGTCTTCAGCGTTTTAAAAAGCGGATCATGTCTGTGCAGAGAAAATGTGCAACTGGTTTTCCACTAAATTCATAATAATTTATTTGTAGCAAAACTAGTGCAAGGGGTTGTGGTTGTCTTGTTCCCGATTTGTCGGAACAGTCGTTTTATCATAAACAATCACAGTTACCGTTGTTTTGTTTGTTTTAAAAAAATNGACCTCGTCACCAAACCTCCGTTGTTTTGTATTGCTACAAAGCACTGAAAATGTGTAAGTTATCTATAAAGTCATATCGTTGATAGTTTATTTTTGTGCACTGTAACCACAAAAATCATAGCCAATTTGTTTATGAATTGTCAATTACTTTTTTTAATAGTTTTACAGTAGGATTACGTTTCTGAACAAATACTTTATTAATGCCAATTTTTTTCAAGCGCCCCGAAAACCTTCACAAATTTCTAAATTAGTTTGGCAAAACGTTGATAGCAAAAATCGGTGTGGTAATTTTCAACTGGGTAGTGGCATCAGCATTCAGGAAGCAAATGTTGAGTTTTGATAAAGGTGAATTTGATATGTTTAGTTTTTCACTAGTTTGGAGGCAAACACGAAACTAAAAGGTTTCCTTAAAATTAATATTTGTTCAATGGCATCCCTAAACGTTGTGAATTACAAATACAAAAATTTTTTTTCTATATTTAGTACAAACGAGTGGTTTAACGAATCAACATCTTCAGACAAAAGTTTACTCGTCCCAATGCAGAACAAAGACGTACTGCTTGTGTCTTGTACATTTGTGTTTTTCGGTAAGTTTGTCTGCTGGAAATATTTTGTTTTTTAAATATTTCATCTATTTGTTTCCTGGACTGGTATGCTTCGGCGTTGAGATTTAAAGCACCAATATGTAAAAATGTCTTTTTAAATAAAAAAGCATTACGCATTACTATGTAATGTTGCTCTATGTCGTAGAATGTGATGATGGGTATAATGCAAGCTATAATAGTAAGTTTTCATTTGCTAGATATTTCTTTCCTTTTAAATTAAAGACAAATTTCTTCTTCATTCATTTGTTTATCAAGGCTAATTATATCAAAAGTTTTCTATCTAGATTCTTTGTTTGCTCTATATGAACAGCGCCAAACGCAATGTGATCAAGGCCCATCCTTGACTAGAAACAGCAAAGAGAATTAGAAGGTGGTCACAATCAGGTGATGGGTGAATGGTCTGATAGAGTCTCTTCACAATTTAGCAAGCTGCTGTTTAATCCATTGTGGCGTAAAACACATTGTTTAATTCAACCTATTGGTCCAAACTCATTTCCTCTATGTATGGAATACCAAATAGGTTTATGCTTGTTTTGTTTCATGATTTGGCAAAATGTACATCCTGTTTTGTAGAAATCACGAAGAAAAGGTTTGGGAAAAATGTTTTACTTCGCCTTGTTCTTTTGCAGCATAATGTTCCTGAAAATAACTGAAACGTAAAAGAAAAGCGAAAACATAAAGCATATCTGTTTTCAGCGTGCAGCACTTCAGTCAAAGGGGATTGTGGATCAAACGAGATGTTTTCAGATAAAGAAACACTGGTGCATGTCGTTGATGCGAATCAGTCTCTTACGTGCTTTACAACATTCGTACCAACGATGAATGAAAAACATTTTGTGCTCCGCGTCGCTGCAGTTGTCAGCACAAGATTAAATGCTACAGCTTTAGTCGATATCGAAAGCGGGATTAATGGTGACTATTCATGTGCAGAGCTTTTTTGTATTTCTTTTGTAAAATATATGTTTTAAGATTGTTAGGTTTCGTTTCGGTTAAACGTTTCCACCCCAGGCTTTTGTTACTTTTTGTGCAACACAGAAGATTATATTGTTCGAGAACTAACAGACGAAAATTACAAACTTGCAGCTTCGTCGCATCTTTATAGTATTGAGGGAAATCATTGCGTTTGCTAACAGCCTCGAAAGCGCTATAGGAAATTTAAATAACGAGCCAGTTGTAAAAAACAGCATTCCAAAATTGATAAAAATTCGTAGTTTTTTTCATGTGTTGGCAAAACATTAGACCATGATCCAGCTTTGGTTTTGAGGATTGATATCTCTGACATCTAACGCCATGCGCCATGTTAAAATCAAATAAAAATCTTTCCAGTCTGATACTCCACAAGAAAAATTTCAGTCTGTTGGAAGGGTGTAAATAAGATTTTTAAGGAAATGCTGACTGGAAAAGTGGGCCTTTAAAGCAATGAGCAGAAATTGCAGAAATGAGTTTGTAATATATGCAAAGAAAAGGCAAAATGCATTCTTTTTATAGCAGAATAAAATTTGTTTATTGTTGTTTCAGGAAGCCTTACGCGTGATATGCACATTGCTAAACCTTGGTCGAAACAGACTTGGTGTGCTCTGTACCAATTGAGAAGTACTCGTATGGAAAACTCTTGCATAAATGATGCAGCCAACTCTGCCTGCGAGTTGACCGTTCTGAATAGTTTCTTCTGGCCTCCAAAGCTGACGTTGCGGTTACGAGCGTCAGCTACTGGATTTTCTATCAATTTGCAACACGAGTTTACAGCGTGCCAGAAATTGGAAGTCGAACGTCCGAATTCTTCAAGTATGACAACAACTGAACACACAGTAGATCATGCTGCAACTTCTGCAGGTTGGTCAACTTGCTATCCGCTAAAATAGATAAAGCTAAAATGTAGTCTTCTTATTGTTACATTTCAAAATAAACAATGTTCATTTAAGTAATAAATATCTAGTTTTGAATTCCATTGGCAAGAACGGTTGCATAATGTTAAAACACGGAATATTGGCTTCACTTAAGATAATGATAGCAATTAAGAAAATNAATTGTAAGAACATGTTTACTTGAAAGAAACATAGTTTTTAAAATGACAANTTTTGATAACAATGTGATGTTTGTTCGTGTTGTCTTCATTTCATCCACCACAACTTNGTGCAAAAAAGTATTTGTGTTGCTTTTTATATCATGTGTATTGCCAATTTCTAGCATGCGAATGCAGGCAAAATTACAAAGCAAACATTGAGGCTATTTGCAAGCCAAATAATAATTATCTTTTAGTTTGGTTGCGATGGTTGACCAGTTGGAGATTTATGATGTTTTTTTCACATCGATTCATGTTAGACTTTCACCACCGAATGACGCTTTGTTTTTTCCGAGGCTTTACCTTTGGCCGCACGTGTTATATCTCTTTGTGTCGCCATATACTGTTCGGTCTGGGATGCATACGACAAGATAAAAATACTTTAGGTACCGTATTTTATTCAAATGGGTTCATACACATACCAAGGTACATTGTTGCAAAAGCTAAGTTTGTTTAACATACCCGAATGTTACCCGGAACACACAATCGTTTCACGCATTTAAGTCTTTACTTCGATTAAACATTATGTTTCATATGTAATTAATGAGTGGTCTATAAAATTCCAACTTACAAAGTTCTTTTTAAATCGAAGTTGACGCAACGTACTCTTGAACAAATGTGGAACATAACAAACGTCGTTGCAACTGACATCAAACATTCGTACTTCTGTTAGTTGCCGAACACAGTATATCTAACTGACATAGCACAGGTGTTCATGAAGACTGACCTGTAGCAAACGTGTCTCTCCTCAGACAGATCTAAAAATGAGCAGCAGGTGGGGGGTGACGGTGCTGTCATTGCAGTGTACGTCTTTTTCTTTTGCCT
>JGI24022J15233_10002947_pt1 | contig 16454 bp, 9 predicted proteins | sample Ectturendosymbi2_FD_15233 | JGI IMG/M metagenome (IMG submission 15233)
GGGGCCAAAAGTGGTGAAATTTGTTTTTTATCCCTCGAAATTGAAAAAACAACCTTTTGTTGCTAATAATTTCGAAATCCAGGGGGCCAAGGCCCCCCTGCCTCCCCGTTCCGACGCCCATGCCTCCACGGCTTTCAAGAGCCTGTAGATTCGAGCACGCTATGACGATGACTTCCGTTTTACAAGGTTACAAACAAATGTTGTGCTGTGTACATTTCTTTTACGGAAACTGTTGAAAAGATCACCACACTCAAATCTATTTAAAAAAAAGCTGGAGATGCTTGCTCAGTATAGGAATAATATATATTCAGTAAACATAATAGTGTCTGAATCATTGCTCTGTAAGGATTGCTTTCAATAGATACCAAATTGGAAACAGTTATTCTCTTTTATATTCGCTTTAACACGACAATGCGGAGGTGTTATGGGCTACGCATGCAGTCGGCATTCTTGAAATTGCTGCCATTTCTACGCGGTTTACTTGCAACAGTCTGTCCTTATGAACAAAGCCACGTCGTTGCCGATCAATTCTTGACGACCCTAAAGTGAATTGTAACTTTGGATTCAAACAAAAATTAGCTAGACGTATGCACAGTAGGCTTTGTTCAAGCACAGTCGTTCCCGAAGATCGGTCAAACAAACGTAGTAGAATCGAGAGAAAATCCAAACCGCGAGCATTGTTAACTTCTCTGAAAAGCAAACAAACAGAAGACAATTCGATCTGCACCGGTTTAAGTGGCGTTTGAAAACACCACCAGCGCTGCGCTGGCGTTGTTGACAGAGGTCTTTTACAAAGTAGCCAGGAGCATCATCTTGCCCTGAGCGAGGAACGACAAACTGGTCCTATTTGTGGTGAACAAATTTTTTTAACTATAGCAAAGCTGTCAATTTTTGAAGGTGTGAGGGCACGTTGCATTGCAGTCCCTGGAAAAGTAAATTCATTCCCGAAACCATTCTGCTGATTGTTTTCCAATTATTATTTGCGAAGCATTTTAACAAATCATCATCAAAATTCATTCTACAGTCTGAAAGATTAAAGATTATGGCGGAGAGAAGGAAAACGAAGTGACAGCCGATGATGACTACCAAAGCTTCGTACTGTAGTTGTTCATAGATAAAAATAGGCTCAGTCATTTCCTTATCTTGGATTAACAGGATTACACTATTAGCGTTATTGTACTGCTTACCTTAGATTACATTGTTTTGAATAATTTGTTGTGCTTTCATTTAGTAATAATCACCTGCAGGTTTCATAAAAAAATAAAAAAACAATTTCATTTCATATTTTCCTGATTTTTAGAGGGGTTCGTGCAAATCTATAAAAATGCCCAGGAGAAACACACGGAGAAATTGTTGGGAACTCATACATTAGGCAATCGAGTTACAAAGTGAATATTGATCACTTGGTGTAAATGCTCACGTTATGTCAAACAGGCGAATCCCATAGAGCCAAAAGCTTTTTAATGAATTGATGTTCAGTATTGGTTGAGCCAGTCTACGAACACGGGGGTCAGCAAAAATTTTTCCAGGTGGGGTGCAAGGTCGATGTTCTGCTAATCCTTGCCATATTGACGATGAAATGCAAATGTCCGTTCATGAAACGTTTTACCCTTTCTGCACGACTACACCACAAAGAAAATACCACATGTTACAACAACAGTCACAAAAAATACGCTTTCATGACAGCCACAGTCAGTTACGATAATTTTCACGATAGGCTATCCGCAGATTTTCAAAGCAGGGTACTAATTTTCACAGAAGTACTGCCATAGTCTTTAGCGAAACCACAAATTATAACCCTTTCTTACCTGGGAAGACTTATCAGCGTCACTTAGCAACCAGAACTGCCAACGTCTGGGATCTTGTCCAAAGCGATCAATCAACCTTGCAATAAACCCTTGCTTGTATTTGTTGATTTTTTACGAGGACCCCTCAAGCCGGACAAGTAGATTATGTTGTCACGACTATCGGACAACTTACTAAAGGTAGAATACCATGCAAGCTTCAAACATTTGAACAATGACTTATGAAAAGTCGCCACCTCAAGTGTAGCGTTGCAGTCAGTACTCACTCAGATGTCAGAAATAAACCTTTTGAGAAGTATTCACACAAGCCTGCATAGACGTATTCTAACAAGCAATGGCGTATGTATGCCGAGTGGCGCCCATGTCAAAATGTGCGGCCATTCATAATAATTTAAATATTAGATATAGGCAAATTTTACAAAAGATAAACCGCCAAGAAAACAAATGTTTTAAAACGGAAAATATTTCAGTTAATTTTTGCTTTAAACTTTTCAGCAAATAAAATGCAAATTATTCATAAGGACTACAGCACACTTCTACACACATTTATTTTTATTATGAAGAAAGCTGGCAATAACCCAAGACATCCAAACACTATGTAGATCTCCGATGAAAAGCAGTACTGTCATTTTTATATTGCGTAGCAAACAATATTATCGTATTGTTATTGCACTGCTAAAAGTCTAAACGTTTGCATCTCCGCTCGTTTCAAAGTAAATTGTGAACTTATGCGTCTGCGCAGTTTCGCAAATTTTAAGTTATGGCGAGTAGTCATAGGAAGGAGTTGCACGGGGCCCTAGGCCATGGCCTATGCGTAAATCCGCCACTGGTCAGAACCTTTTCACAAGGCTTTGGACATCGAAAAGAAAGTCAAATTTGGATAAAAAAAGCTACCTCTGAACAAGACTAACAAATCTCTTTCTTGAGTTGACATATTTTGTTCAGCTGGCACGGTGACGATACTAACCGCTAATTTTTAGAGGACTAACTAATGTTCTCCACCTTAGTCTCAGGATCGGGGTATTTTATTCAGCGTATTTACTGGACACTAGATGCCATCGAATAAGTTTCGTGAAGTCGGAGTGGGCGGCAATAGTTCAAGTAATTTGTAAATCTGCAGGACCTCAACAGCAGTTATTTGCGTAACAGTCAGATTCTCACAGTCACGGACTTAAAATCGTCTCATCCAGATTCTGATTGATATCTTCTTGTCTGAAATGCAGCAGTACGGACTGACTTATCTTTTCTTATAGCGTGAGAAGGATGAGGCCTCGTAGATATGGTATGCGAGCGTTCTTGTTCTGTCACAATTTCTGACCGTGGTGTTATGTCACAATACCACACTTTGTCAAAAGGCTTGGTGGTGTTGCGATCGGAAAGCCCGAGCGGCAAGTGCTTCACACTGTGGCAGTAAGCAACAATAGAGATCACCCGACGAGATCACTCTCGTCGTCACCAAAAGGAAGTGCAATCAACTATTCACCAGATTCACAGGCATTGTCAGAGGTCACTAACCAAGATCACTCTATAGGGATTACTCTGTTATTGCTTGTTCGCACCACAGACATACGGGTACTGTTCTTCGCGCACATCCCGTTCGTGGTGAATCACACATTCAACGCAACGCCAAACGCGATGTTGCAACAGTGGTCCTGGCACTACGCGCCATCGTACTATCAGCGTTTCACCGTCTCGCTGGATTACCTGCCAAGTGTCTGCGTTCAACAGTATCAAGCGGCAAATCGCTTTCCATCATTATTTTAAGTAAACCTTTGAAGATATATTGCGTGTTATTGTTACGTAATAAAGAGCAATCGTAAAACAATCCGCTCAAAAGTTTCGCAACCTGCCTCTGCAGGAAAAAGAGCGGACATAAGTGAACTGCAATCTCATCACTGCATGAAACCAGAATAGTGAACCTGGCCCTTGTGGAGTGTGAGTATCATACCGGCAATTAAAATCAGTGCAAGAATTAAATCAATTAATCGGAATAAAGCTTCTGACGTCAGGTTTTCTATAAATGTTTTATTCTTAATGCCAATTTGCAGGGAGGGGGAAATGCCCGCTTTGCTTCCTCCCTGCGGACGCCCATGTCTGCAAATTCAATCGCAACTGTTGCTACCTACTGTCTTTTTAACAACAAAAACACAACTTCTTGGTGGCGCTGTTTACCAACTCCGAAAGTTGGCAGTTGAGACAACCGAACTGCCCGCTGTGGGTATTTGACGTCAAATCATTCAATCGGAATTATTTTGTGTCTCTCAAAAACGCTCACGCTGATCTTCGCAATTATATTTGCAACAAATAAGTGAAAAATTGTGTGGGAAAACCTATGGCAATTATAAATTAAGATTCCTTCTGAGGATGTCTAATACCAGACGAATGCAACTAAATATACATAAAACCTTTGGTGGGTGTTTGTTAAGAGGCTTTCATGATGTTTGACAAAAAGTCGTATATATGGCGTGTTGGAAACGAAAGATGATTTGTGATGCAACTTTTTCTAAATTCATTGGTAGATAATAGCGAATAGTAGTGTCGGGCAAACATAGTTTGTTTGCTTTGGTGCTGTTGCCTTCGCAAATGTTGTATATGGTTCCCATCTCACCTTCTTCAATATCAGATTTGGCGTGCTTGACATTGGTGAACAATACTCTTTGCATGGTTCCATATTGAACATGCAAACGAGGAAGATAAATTTGCGATACAACGTAATACTTGTTTATTTTATGTAGTACTACTTTGCGACGGAGCTGCAAAAAGAAATGTCTTTGATCAGGAGTGCAAATTTATAATTTCAAGCTGCAGTTTATGCAAGAAAAGCCAAATTTTTAAATCTTATAAGCAGGCCCGTAACCAGCTTGGGACACCAGAGGGGACGACGAGTTGTCTGAGGGGTGTGGTGACGGCGGTCTGGAACCATTTAGTAGCGGTTATGGGCCCAAAGAAGGAAAAGACGATGGTGGAGACTCAAGGAATTTAGTACTTGTGTACTCTAGGACCAAACGTCGTGCAATTGATGATCTTTTTTTTTCGTCGACTTGCATAAAATCGAACGGAAAACAAACAGAAAGGCTTGAGGCGCCTCGAAAAATGAAGAAATAATAACGCTGGCTCTCACACATACATGCATTCATTGACTCTCACCTTATTATTATTATATATGGTGTTTTGTTAATGGCGCTTTATAACTACAGTGGTCCTGTGGCGCCACGACTGAGTTGATACAATGTCTGCTTTCATTTGACTTGTTTTTTGTTTTGTGTTCTGGAAGTGTTCCCTGCAGCTCTTCGGCAGACGTGTGTCTGGTAAGAAGGTTACAGTACCTAGAAAATGCGTGTTTAACAGCCTTGTTCTGGAATACTAGCTACTTAATCACTTGGAAACTTCACAAGGAAAAATTGGTTGGCGTTTACGCGTTCATTGCTAATGTTGCAACCTCTCCGGCGGTGTTGCGTTGATTGTGTGATTCACCACGAACGGGATGTGCGTGAAGAATAACACCATAATATATGAAGCGCGAGCAAACAATAGTAAGAGAGATTGCGAACATGATCTCTATTGTTGCTTGCTGCCAAAGTGCGAAGCTTTGCGCACATGCCGTTCGGGATTTCCAATCGCATCACTAACCAGAAAGTGAGCTGCGCCCAAACAATCTTGTGCGAAATGCTATTTTTCTCTGACTCGTCTTGGAAATGTAAAAATAGCTTTTATTTGCAATTTTTTCTCATGCTCTTAGATAGTTTTTCACGACGTTTTATGGTGACCGATAAAAACATAGGAGGGAGCACATAAAAACTTTCTGATGCTAATGGGCTTGCTTGAATTTGTTTTCGCCTGCACTAAACTTGGAAACGAATGTGCACAATAAATTGAGCGAGCTCCTGCTTGCATAAAATAATTAGCTCACGGGCTCCAACCGGTGTCATTTGATTACATTACGTGAAACATTAGCGTTTTCTTAAAGTTTTATTTTGTGAACGCCTCGGTGTCTTTCATCCATCCTTATACAGCATTTGTATCACTCTTTTACAATTCCTTTATGTTGTTACAATGTTGTTTTAGCATTTGTGTGAATTTTACAAAGCGAAATGATTATTTTACCTCTGCTTTCTTCTTTTTCACTCACTAATGCCCCATTGTTAAACTTCCGACGCAGTTACCGTCTCTAAACAAAGCTTGTCAACCAAAGTCATTTGCACGGATCTTCTGTTTACAACCAAAACTCTTGTCCAATTAGAACAATAAATTACAGATCCTTACCTCCAATAAATAGTTTGAGGCTCACTAGAGTTTAGGCAAAAGCTTTAGAAAAAGTTCATGCCTTAATCATAAAATCAGCTGATCTCATTTTTCATTATATTTTTCTGTTACCGCTTATGCTTTAACACGGAGCCGAATGGAGTTTTCTATCGGTTGGTCTCTCAAACGTTCAGGTGACTTGCTGACAAACACCCCGTATTTTTGCCAATGAGTATATTGGGTTTTGCTATTAAATTCCAGACAATTTAGGTTTACATCAGTACCTCAAGAACAAAATTTTCCTGGAAAATATGTCGATATGGTTAGGATTTTCCCGGGTACCTGATGCTTGTCATATAGGCTGTGTATCTCAAAAACAAGTACTATATGCAAACAATATGGGCGATGAGGTATCACCTAAGGCTCTGGAGAGTTATGTTAGCATAGCAAAAGGCGATTAAAAGGAATAACGAAAAGACTTCAATTCAGCGTTAGTTCGATAAGAAAACATTTTGTACAACGGGTTCATTGAACATAAGACTTCTATTGCCCTTACGCACATAGCGGATCAAAACTTACTAAAAAACTCAATCCGGGTGTTTCAAAAAAGCCTAAAATCTTGCAAAAATGTAGACCACACTTCTTCGTTGAAACCAGATCATGCCTACGCGTAAGTCTCTTTTCTGATAGAGACAAACACTTTGTTTTCCTTTACAAATGCTTAAGCAAACGTCGCGTTGTTTTTTCAAACTTTTTGTACTTATAACTAATTACGCGAAGAAACGAATCATTTCAGTTAAACCCATTATATGTTCCCGCATTTCTATTATGCGCGAGAAAGTTTTGTTGAGTAATTGAGCAGAGTTTGTAAGGCAACTGCCACTTACCAACAGTAGGCTTGACTTGACGATTTCTGGTAAGCCCGAGTTTTTGCAAACGTGGTTTTGACCTCGTAACCGTAATGTAGGGAATTAGCCTGTTTACTTTGCAATAAAACTTGTCGTGGTTGATCAGATGCTTGCGTTCACGACTAGGAAAAAAGCGAACCTGGCGATTGAAAAGACAAATTTCTTAAGAACGTGTTCACTGTTCATGCATCTAGCGACAAGTGAGATTGGTTTTCCCGTCACGAATGGTAGCATGGGTGTGTAGGAAATTGTTTGCAGTTGGGAAATCACTTACAAGAAACATTTCCGTAACAACAGGGATATAGAAATTCACAAATTTTTACTGCATTCACGGTATTTTTTCCTAATGGTATCTTGCACTGTTTCAAGAAAAACCTGGTGAGCGCTGTGAATACGACTTTTATTTTTGCTAACGTGGCTACATCAAACTAATTTAAGAAAAGGAAAGACCATGTTTAGAAGTGCAGGTGCACAAGAAAATACCATTTAGGAATGAATTTTCCATAAAAATAGCAAATAAACTGATGAGTTCCATCAGTAATATATATTCCATCAAGTTCAACGAGTGATATACTGTCCTTGGTTTCTGTTGATGAAGTCGCTAGTCTCCTTGCAGGTACGCGCAAACGCGGTTACGTTAACAGGTTGCTCAGTTGCAACCATACTGCAACTGCACAACACATCAACCCAAGTACGGACGAGTTGCATCAGAACTGAAATTGGAAAGGTCACACGGACGTTCTATGTCTCACAGGCCTTTGTCACACGCATCTCGTTCTCAACAAGCTGTTGACATGGCAACGCCTAAGGTGAATGACACCAACACGCATCGCACAGTTATGCGTTCTTAGTCAAAAAAACTTTGAAAAAATTTGCTTTGTTTTTGTGCCTTAAGGGATAAATGGCTGCTGGAAAATCAGACAAGGAGATTTTAACACTGTATCTCATTTTAAGAAATTAGTGGTATGCGCTTCGTCAAAGAATCAGTAAACCCTAATACATTTCGGGAATTGTTTCACTCAGATCGTTCCCGTGCTGTAAATGTAAACGTTGCTAAGCACAGTTGTCGGTTTCGAAGAGGGCAACGCCGTTTCTTCAACTTCCGCTAAACCCGAGTTGGCGTTGATATCGACTTAATTCGATATTTTAGAATTCAACTCTGAAGTATACGGAGCAAAATATGTTTTTCCATTGTAGCATCTCAATAAATCCCACGCTGTTGTCCGTAGGAATGAATGAAGTAATGTTCCAATTGGACTGTCCTATGGGATGGACCAGTAAACTTTAAATTTGCGAATCGTAAGTTATTTTTTACCTCATATAGCATGAGGGATTTTCTTAGTTGAATGTTATGACTATATGTTCACAGTGCAATAATTATTAGACGTAGAGGCTCAGTGCCATGACGAATTGTCTAGGTTTTACAACTAAACTAAAAACAATTTCGCACGCAAGGGGGGTGTCTAGGTTTTACAACTAAACACAAAACTTCGCACGCAAACCTTTATGACGAATTTCAAAATATGTGTTCAGATTTTTGTAAAACGTCCCGGTCTCGGTTGGATTACTATTAAATATTTATCGAGTAGCCATTCAACATGCTGCGCAAAACGGGTTGTAGGTGTGTTTACACAATCAAAGTTATTGACCCAGTAACAGCTGCTATGCAGCCTTGAAACAACTTGTTAGGCAACACATTGGTAAATCACAGAATCTGCTCGTTAAAACATTAACCTGACTGTAGTAAGCCCGGTTAAATATTGCAAACAAATCAAGAATGAGTCGTCACGATGGCCGTTTGGCTGTATGAGTGGTTTCATCAGACAAATTAAAACCTCTGAAAAAACTTTTGAAAATGTTCGTTTGAAAAATAGTTTGATCAAAGTACAGGGCAAAACCGAAGTGAGCAACATTGAAAAGTTTCGTTATCACCTGCCTAAGAAAGCTAAACGACACGGACACATTATATTTGGGCACAGGGGTAGTTCAGCTCTATATCGCACCGAAGTTGTGGCCAGCAGTTACAAACGTTCCCGAGGCTAAAAGAACATTGGTGCGGGTGCATCATGTCGCAAGCAAGTGTTTGATTTCGCTGGGTGCGGTTTTCTGTTGTTGCGTTGCACGCAAAACCATAAAGGGCTAGTTGGTGACAGACCCAAGAGGGCATCACAGAGTCGTGAATGTTGGTATGCTGGATGCACTTCTTCTATGAGCAACAAATGCTACCCTGCTCTCGCAGATTCATCTTAGGCAATATGTTATCAAATGCACCACTTGTTTGGAATGCAGATACATGGTGCAAATGAATTCAATGTGATCTGTCTTTTGAAATAACTGCATTTTTTTCAGTAAAGTGAAATAGGCACGAGATGATTATAAAACAGATGTCGCTCTTGAGGCTGATTGAAATAACGACGTTTCTTCTGGCACTTCTCACTTTCGTTGAAATGTTGGATACAAACAGCATATAAAAATTTTTGGATCCTTTCCACGTAGTCGTTTTAAGACTCAACACTTCGGTCGTAAACTAAAGGTTTTGACTTTGACGCACCAGACATACTTGTAAGGTGGTTTTAGCCAAAGACAAGTTTTTCAGGCAATAATTGGATGATTGCTGCACATCGAAACATGGCATTGAGTGTTCAGTACAGCATGTTATTTGAGCATGATGCTGTGTAGCTACGAAGGGATAAGTGGGCCGTGGGATGTAAAAGCGTGTGTCTTGTGACTGATGTTGACCATGCCAAAAAGTTAATTGAAATTGCAGTTCAATACGACAAGCCCAATACTCCAAGTGTCAGCATTTCTACCAAAGACAATCGATTTAGACATTAAAAACTTTAGTGTTTGTGTCTGTTATTTAAGTTGCTTACGCTTGTGTGCAAATAGCATTGCGGTGAACTCTGTAAGCTTTCCCCAATGATCCACACCATATGGCAACTTCCACCTCTTTCTAACAAAAGCGTCGACTTACGTTGCCTCAAGATGGCCTCTGCTTGTTTGTTTCAAGAGTGATTTCAAGTGCGAAGGAGTTTAATTTCCGCTGAAAAACATTTGTTGTTTACCAACAAAAAGGAATTTTAGAAGTTTGAAGTTTGTTTCACGCAGTCGTTTCACAGTAACAAGCACAATAAAGCTTTGAAGCTTACGCACACAAACGCGGGTATTTCAGTTCGGCTTGGATCTGGTTATTCGATAGTATTAAGTAAATATTAATTTGTGTAGACCAACAGGGAGTCATTCAGAAATACCCTAGAGCAGGGCTTCTCACACTTTTTTCTTCTGCGGCCCCATTTTCAAAAAGTTATTTTCTAGGCGACCCTTGATGGATAGTCTAGATGTCAATGATACATGCAAACGTACCATTAGTTTACAAAAACATTTATCTGGTTTGTCAAGCCGATTTCTTTCGCGACCCCAAATGGGGTTGCGACCCATAGTTTGAGAAGCCCTGCCCTTGAGAACTGCTTCATCACTGAGTAAGTGGCAGCAGGTTGTTTGCATGCCAGTTTACTACCGATACTTTTTCTAAGTATAAAATTCACTTGATTATTGAGGAAACAACTCTTTCCTATTCAGCCGCAACTGACTGTATTACTGCACCGTGGGATGCGTCTGCAATCTTTGTCAAGGATTTTCCAAAGCTTTTTATTCTCTTCCACAGAACAAAAAAGTGTTGATGGTGAATTGAACAGGCTTTAGTTGGATAATCAACTTGTCAAAGTTCTGTGTGATCATTTTGTTTCTTCTGCAGCGAGCAGCAAAACTTTGATGATCAGTTCATCACATTCGTTATTGTTACAATGTTGCTGACAGCTTGTATCGATGGACATGTCCGCTGCCTGGGAAGTAACTTCGCAATGGTGTATGTGGGGAATATCTTGGTATCCATTGACAAGAGGTTTATGAATTAGATTTTGCTTTTATGGTAGCAGTGAGGGTAGTTGTTGCCTCACAGTAAGCGAGCGACTATTTGGGAATCTCCTCTCAGCTTTGGGCGTACATACGCAGACGCGATAACACAAACGGGAAAACCAGCAAACACGCTGAGTTATAGCATGGAACTGTTTTCTTTCACCTAGCGTTTCTCGTATGTTGTTATTGGCCAGGAGTACTATTCGACTGGCCACCAAAACAAATGAGCCAAGCGGGCGTTGCTAAGAAGTGCTTGTCTCTTCAAAAATTTTATCAAGGCAATGCGTGGGAAACTTGCAATTCTGCAAAAGCTCCTATTACCGCAAAACCTATGCGACCAGTTTGTCTTGGTCAAAGCGGCGAGCATATCATAACATTGCGTCGCACATTGTGGGCTTACTCAAGCGGAACGAACCACGATTGTTTGGATGACATCACTCGTCGTGGAAAGTTTTTTGAAGTTCTCTGCTGTGCAATGCGCCAGAGTTCCTCTTTGGTCAGTCACAACAACGGGAAGCACATGACCTGCACTCCCTTTTTACAGTGTTATGATTGGTTTCCTTATATGAAAGACTGAAAATCCTTGGAGGTTGGGTTTCCCACAGGCACAAAACACGTTACGTCGGGTATCGGTTGGAATAGCAGGGAATGTCTGTTTAGCCGCAGTGAAACTTTTCCCAGCCGTTTATAATTATCGGCAGTAGTTGCGTTTAGTATTGGTTTCAGTACTTGAGCACCGTATCGAAATTGTGTCATTACGTTGTGAACAAACACAATTAGCTGCGTTTCTGTGGCGGGCGATACAACATACGGGTATGAAGGCACCAACGCGTCATTGGAAGACGTAAATTGCGGTCAATTTCTGCCATGTAAAAAAATTTGTTACATTAAAGAAAATACTCTAAAAAAATTTTTGCACAAAAACAATTTTGGTAAAATCAAAAAAGCTTTTTTTCAAAATTTTTTTTTCCAAGACAACAAAGTCAATGATGATATTCTTTTCTTTACCGCGACCAACTCCGCCATTGAAGTGTTTCCCAGTAGAAACTTGCGAATAAACCATGTTGTAAATTTTTAGTTTGCACATTCGTTTTTGTCATAGTTTTTATCCAATCAACCATATTTAACCTTGTTTCTTCTATGGTATATTTCTTTGCATTTTCTCAACGATGTCTAAGGTCTTTTATAGTAATCAAGTAACTTTGCCTAATCTATCAAGTTCTAGAAAATGTGAAGCAATCCTCTAGCTTCTACTCACATCAGAGTTGTCTAGTACTGCAACTGACATTTATAACCTCTACTTCTGCGAACACGCATTTTTGATGCATGTTAGGAATCTCACAGAGCTGTACAAAAAGGTCTGCTACAAGGGTCATTACAAGCATGCCTGTATTCAAGTAACTTCACTTCACAGATGAAACAATCAAGGAATCTATCGCAAATTTTAATAGAAAAAGATTTCACGTAACACTACACATCGTCACTCCTTACATCTTATTCAAACAAAAACCCTTGATGACCTTTCCTGCTGATGTTCGTGGTCTGGTGATTTCTTTTATTACAAAAAAAATTACGTGACGTGTGCAGACCACCATAGATGTGTGTTTTTGACCGACGATTTCATTCTGCATTCAGTCAAACGACACAAGTGCTACCGCCGTATGAAAAGCAGATTAGCTGCGGTAATAATGAAGCTTCATTTGATGCATATGCCACTGAAGCAAGATGAGTACGGTTATTCTAAGGACTTTTGAGGGAATATGGAAAACCTTCCGTCTTCATTGCGCTCGATCATAAAAATGTGAGCTTGTAATTGGACAGCTAGTGAGGATAGCAAAAATTTTATGATGATTTCGATCGTTTTGGCATTACCATGACATTACACGTCATTTCCACCAATGTAAAAAATATTGACGATTTGATTCTGCACTGCCAATCTGTTTCTTTTGGCATATTGTTATGAAAAAAATACTCTGGGTAACGTTGAGGGTTAAAATGAATAATTGTAAACAGAGTACGTTTTTCTGATTTTTGTGCGTTTGAAGTGGAATTGAAGCATTTTATGCACTTTCAGGAACAATTTTTAAATTCAACACAATCGTTTCCGATGGCGACATCACGCTATAAATGCACCGAACATTTTTTTCAACTTGCAATTCCCGGAATGCAATGCATTTGTCATTTTACCCTCGGAGAGTGTTTGTCAAAGGCTTTGAGTTTGTTTTCTCGGAGACAATGAACTTTGCCTTCAGCTACGTCAAACAGAGTAACTTTGATATATGTTAGTTAGAACATTGTACAGTTGTGTGACAAGGCATGCTTTAGATAGCGCATTCAAGATAAACTGACGTTGGCACGAGATGAACTATACTGACACCTCTCGAAAGATGAAAATATGTTCCGCGAAAGATGAGTCAATCATGCCAGTGACTTTTGCGGCCATCGTGAGTCTTCACACTACGCATCTATTGGTTGAAACTGCCATAGGTTTTGAAGCAAGGTCTACTCTGTGCAGGCTGTACAGAGAAGCAGATTTTTGTTTTGTCGCACCAATTCGACAGCGGTAAACATTTCGAGCAAAATGATTGCCGAAAAAAGTGTGCCGCACGTATGCGCGTTTGCAAAACGAATCTCACTTTAAAAATCAAGCGCTAAGTCTTGGTCATTGGTTTTACGCTCACTTCGACTGGCTCTTTTTGCAAGAATCAGTATATTTAAGGGCTTTCGAAATCCATCACTCGCTGAAATCGTTGTGTCCTGCGGATAGTTTGCATTCGAGACGAAAAACACATTCATGGAGCGAAGGTGACTCCGAGTCAAAGGAACAACTCAACCAATCCCCGCCTATTTTGTAGGATGGAATGTGATTCCAGTGCCGAAATTCCTTCCTTTTGTAATGGCCTGCCAGCGAAAAATCGTTCAGTTGTTTACTTTTGAGATGGCAAAGTCGGATAAAAACTTTGCGCTTTGTTAAAGCGTTCGCAATCCATTGTTGCAGTCTCAATCTATTGTTACGCTAGTCTGTGCGAGAACTTTCGAAGCATCATGCGTTTGCACAAGTAATCGGAACACATCAGTCAAGCCAAGGTCTTTTCAGCTTTTCCATGCAACCTAAAAATAGCAACAAGTTCCCCTTCACCGTCCCGCGGTTTTTGCCCTCACGGTAAGAAAAAGTAATCACATCTCCACAATCCATCAATTATCGTCTACAGAAATAGACTAAACATATACAATTTAGCCAGCAGTTCGAAATTGACATGGTCGAAACAGGCAACTGCTTTCATGCTGTAGCGAGCTAAAGTTGCTCGAAGCGGAAAAAATACCGCGCACGTTTTTACCCACGACTGATCAAGTACGTCAAAAAACATGGTAGCTGAGGTTGATCTTTTCCGCAGCTGCTTGTGCAAGACAATAACGAAAGCGGAACTGGAGATTTGCTAAAACTCTGCAATCATTGCGAAATCACTTAAAACCATTTCCGCGAAACTTAAGCAAATGCACCAGTGACAAATTAATGTCTTTTTTCCACTGCTTTGGATAATTTACTAAGCTTTCTTTTTCTGGAAACCATTGTTTTCGTGAAACTTGTGTGTCAGTTTTATGACTGCATATAAATGCAGTTGTACAAACAAATCTAGTCCATTCATCAAATATTGGAAACGCAGCAACGATTGTATACAGGTTAATTATACAGCTTTCCCGAAAAAATGCGTGTCAATTCTGCTTATTACTCCAGAAGTAGGTGCGAAGAGCAGCATTGATAAATCATGGAAATCGGGTTATGTCAAACAGGTTGCTTATATGAGGTCAAGAGAATGATTTCATCAGATATAGGATTAAATTCCCATACCAGTGATACTTGGTTCTGGTACTGCTTTCCGTTCCCTGTAAAATTTAAGCACTTAAACTTAACCGAGAATGTGTAAGCATCTTTTTCATCAGAATAACAATTAACAATTGTTTTTTCATGACGTTTTTTGTCCACTCGCGCAAAAGCATCTTCAGTAGTTCAGTTGAAAGGTGTGATCTTTGTTGTTTATGGGATGCCGATACAGCGCACATCGCCCATCTAAATAAAAAGGGTGTGTGGTCGATCCCCAACTAGAAAAACTATATCCTTCAATAAGATATTCTGAACAAATTTTGCAAACATAATTGATAAGTTCATCCCATCACGACTCAGTATTCATCGGCTTTGCCGTACGTTGAGATGAAATGCCATGACTCTCATCCAACTATAAATGTTTTTAATGTGAACGTTGTACATCAGGGTATCTGTTTCATTAAAATTTCAACATTACTACACGTGTATTCATTGGCGATCGTAAATCTCCGTTTTGCGTACATTTGATCAGAAACCAAGGTGGAAAGAGATTGTGGCAGTGTTTTTCAAATCAGGGACAGAGCAACTTGGAAAGATCTTTCTTATTTCGAAAAGGCCCGCTGCGAAAATTAAGATATTGAGCTACGAAATAGTCTCCACAAAGGTGAAAGGTTTGAATCCATCAACAAATTTTTTAAATAAGAGGAAATCGATTTCACGTAACACCACGTATCTTAAGTCCTGAAATCTGCAAGCAATGCTTAACGGATCAAATGTTGAAGTGCTAAAGCTAGAGCAGAAAGCAAGCAGACTCGAGACTAAAACGATTAAATAAAAACACAATCTGCGGCAAGTACAAACGGGAAAAAGCGCCGTTCTCAAATAAGTGCTTTCACTAAACCTTAAAAACTATCTGAAGCCAATTATGGAAGAACAAAACCACATTATAGGGAAAGTTAGGAAAAAGTTTGCTTAGCTGGCGCAGGCATCACCGTTTTCAATGAAATTTCAGTTTAATTTTGTAAAATGGTTATTACTTACGTTTCACTCAAATTTTTGTGAAGTTATCACTTGTCAACTTGTCAGCGTTTTTTAAACAGTGCATTCAACGTGCTATTGTATGTCATTTCAGAAAATGTAATTATCTGAAAAAGTATCCATTCTCCTTTCCCCCTAACCAAACCCATAATGATTATTATCTACACAAGCACACGGATGTAACGAATAGTTTTGACAATCGCCGAAATGCAGCGTACCAACATAATAACATTTTGTGGGGATACACGACACACTTCTTCCTATATCAAATCCATATGCGGCTATTACGGGATGCTGCCAAAAATTAGTGTTATTCACAGACTTGAAAATCACAAGCTTGTTCCATGAAATTATCTTCAAGGCAAAGCATAGCATTTGTACGAGGAAGCTGATTTGTTCAGTAACTTGTGGAAGGAGATATTGCAAGACTCTCAGAGGTACATTCGTGTTCTGAGACCGATTACTGATTCTCTACAGCGCTAAAACATTGGTAATTCTTCTCCTTCATCTTATGAGCAGTTCTTTCAATCCACTGCTACGCCACACTAAATCTCGGATCAGGTGTTGAGCGGCCATTCGATTGTCTCGTCATCCAGAACCGTCAGACCGTGCAATCCATGGCGAGGTCGGTGATTGGGGGACAACATGGCCAACGGTCTGTTCTTCTGCACCTCACTCTCAAGACGCAGAAGGGGTCATACTCATTTGTTTATAAGCAGGAGT